>Ga0302296_1000521_pt1 | contig 32008 bp, 54 predicted proteins | sample III_Fen_N3_1_FD_194546 | JGI IMG/M metagenome (GOLD analysis project Ga0302296, IMG submission 194546) | Peat permafrost microbial communities from Stordalen Mire near Abisko, Sweden - III_Fen_N3_1 | ecosystem: Environmental > Terrestrial > Soil > Wetlands > Permafrost | place: Sweden: Abisko... | reverse complement strand
TGACCGAAGCCCTGACCGAAGCCCTGACCGAAGCCCTGACCGAATCCCAGACCGAATCACAGACCGAATCACAGACCGAATCACAGACCGAATCCCAGACCGAATCACAGACCGAATCACAGACCGAATCACAGACCGACTCCCCGACTAAATCCCTGACCGAATCACAGACCGAATCCCTGACCGACTCCCAGACCGACTCCCAGACCGAATCCCATTCCTTTAGAAGTGCTATATCTGCTTCTGTGACCTTTACCACCTTGTTTAGCAGGTTTTTGATTTTTTTGGTAACAAGGGCAGGAACAATATTTTTGAAGTTAAGTGTGTTCACCCAATTTTCCGCTGCTTCGTGATCATGCCCTTCTACAGGCGTATCTAACGTGAACTTCTTCGTCAAAGGGTTATACTCATACTTTGACCATCTATCCTGCCTATTAGCCGGGACATTATTGCCTGTCAGTATCCATGTATGAGAATCGGGAGAGTCATCTGACTTATTATCAATAAGCGCCTTTCTTACCGACCAATCAGAATACAAGAAATTGCCATATCCATCCCCAACAAAACTAAAAAATTTACACATAATTTACCTTCCTTTGGTTTCTCAACCCCTACATTCCATTCAACTTCCAATAAATATTCCATGCAATAAGGGGCAGAATAAATCCACCTATAATTACACCCCCAAAAAACCATACCATATCTAAACTCATAAGCTACCTCCTTAACTCTCTATATATCATACCACGGTTGCTCCCCAGTGTCAAGTAGTTTTTGCTCTTCTGTCACATATTTCGCTTTATTTTCTACTTTCATGGCTTTCCAAGAATCTTTGAGTTTCTTCCACTCTCCGTTAGCTTTTAACTCCCGCATAATAGCCCTTTTACACTTGGGGCATACCTTAAACTTCTTCGATATAAAGCACAGCCCTATAGATTTAGGGGTTATATTGTCTTTTACATATGCTCCACAGAAAGTATAATGCCGTTTCTCTAGTTTTCGCTGTATCTGAACTTTCTTAGATGTGTCCCATGCTTTCTGTGTAAGGATCATATACTGACTTTCATTGTATAGGTGGTATACCCCTTCTACCGTTCTAACCCATAGCCCGTATTTGTTTGGTGCAAACCCCGGCATGAAAGGATCCCCGAAGGGGATACGGGGCATCTTTGGGTTGGGCACCTTACTCATACTACCATACCATTTTCACCTACGAATCCTATAGTCTTTAACTGACTCCAGTTCGCATCCACGTCACCAGCTTCCTTCTCAATCTGTAGATTAACCACAATCCAAGGCCAGTGTTCCTTGACTGCTATTATAAAGTATTTCCACACTAGATAGTCAAGATACTCTTCCTCAGCAGGATTGCAATCGAAATCAGCCGCATCATGTACTTCGGCCCATGCGTATGTATCCATTTTCTTTTCTTCAAGTTCCTTACACACCTGATTCAAGGCCCATTGCATAATATGGTATGAATCTCCTTGAACACATCCATTGAAAGAATTGTTTCTGGACATAGGTGCTTGTAATCTGAATCCCGTAAATGATTCAAGATACCCATCTTTCTGGTAGTTTCGCCATTGCTGTTTCCGCCAAGAATCATGCACAGCAAATCGTTCTGTCCAGAGAATTTCCTCTGCTATATGAACACGGTTTTCAAACTGTTTGTATGTATTTATACCTTTAGATGCAAGATGATCTATGAGACCTTCATCTTGTGCAAGTTCCCAGCAATCTGGTGCCGTTTGTTTATAATAGCTGCCATAAAATGAACTGAAGACAAAGGCACTTTTAATTCCTGAGCGAACTCTTTTTGTTACCTCGCTTTCTTCTAGCATAAAAATATCTGCTGCGGAAGATCTGTGCATGTCTTTCGTTGTATCAGATGAAAATGCAATTAAATTCTGATCCCCACTATGGCAGGCATTAATAAGTACTTCTAGTGATTTATAATCATAAGAAATAAGTTTATGTCCTTTACGCGGTAATACAAGAGAAGTAATCATTTGTTTGGCTTCCTCATCTCGCTTTGGCAAATTTTGAATATTTACCGCCGTGCATGAACTTCTAAAAGTATCTACACCATTGAGTTTGAACCATGAATGCACCACCCCATCGACGACCTCAGTCTTATACTGATTAATATATGTACCCAATAGTTTTTTCAGCTTCCTATGTCGAATTATTTTTCGTACAAAAGGCAGACCTATCTTTAAGAGAGTTTCTGCATCTACACTTGGTTTCTTTGCCTCAGTGAAACTAAAGGGTTTAACTTTGAGGATATCATAAACAAGATGAGACATTTGCGGAGCGGAGTTAAAATTAAATTTAGTATCCCCATCCCATTGTTTAACCTCATCAGAACTCATAACATCTGCTTCTGCTTGTTCTATTTTTTCCTCTAATTCTTTTGTCACAATATTAAACTGCTCTTCATTTAAGACAAATCCATTCTGTGTACATTTAGCAAGCGTAGGAACACTTTCCATAAGCATATCGAATCCTGAGCGCATAAACTCTGTAAGACGGGCATCTTGCCGTTCATAAAGTCTATAAGTAAAGAGCGAATCCAAAGCGTTATAAAGAAGAAGATCTTCCATGGGAATTTCATCAATTCTATTGAATGCATTGTCGCCATATAATTTAATATCTGCATCAGATGCTTTAAGATAAGGATCCGCAGTCTCGTCATATCCGACGACACCAAAAGAAGCATATGTACAAAACTTCAACCCTGTAGGAGCATTGTTGTAAATACAGTGAGCAGCCAGCATAGTATCAAAATAACACTCTGTGAACCAATACCCCTCAAGTTCTTTTGTCCAAATATATTCATATGTCATATTGTGGGCTATCTTTTTTATAGAGGATAGTAGTAATGTCTTCCACGCTTCCTTAAAGGTTTCATCCTTAAAAAACGGAAAGGAATAGGATATATTTCTGTTAGATATAGAGGCACATGTAATTTTATGTCCTTTTTTATGGGGCTTCAGACCTGAAGTTTCATAGTCCAGTGCTACTTTCCCCCAGCTCATAGCCTCCGCAATCCACCCTAAAGCAACATCTACGTCCTGAGTTGTTTTACACAACGAGACGTAATCCACCACCTCGACCTTCCGAGTATAAAGGGAGCATGCGTTATAAAGGTGGTCTTTCCACAGGTTAAACACCGCTCTATCTCGTTCCCAGAGAGGTTTACCTCGTTTTCCATCATCATACTCTTTCGTGTCCATAAGCTCTTCCACAGACCACATAGGGCATATCCACACTGATAGTTCCTGATCTGGAATGCATTCTCCATAGAATTTGTTATAAGGCGTGCCTGTAAGCCGTCCACTAATACGAGGATGGACTATAGCGTCAAACGGAGTGGATCCAAGTAGGATAACTACATTGGGGTCTAGTCTTTTAAGGAAGCGTTTTAATCGAGGGGCACAATACCCGACCTCCACCTTCTTCGGGTGCCGGTTTCGGGGGGTGCGGCAGCCTAAGACAGGAATATAGTAGCAATCCTCTTCCAAGTTGATGCCTATATCGTCCAAAGCGTGAGTGAGAAAAGTATAGTCTTTACCACAGGATAATTCTCCTGTGTCATCTTGGTCAAATTCAGGATGAGAATAAAGAATGGCTATGCCTAGTTTTCCTTTTCCTGTATAGGAAAGGTGCGGCGTATGGCACGTATCTATGAGACCACATTCTGAGCAATCTTCACGTGCCTCTTTAATTACTTCACCCACATCTTTTTTGAAAAAACCTTTCTTGGCCATTATATTACCACCTTGTTGTATTGGAGAGGATAGAATTGAACTATCGACCTTGACCTTATAAGGATCCTGCTCTAACCGACTGAGCTACTCTCCAGAGTTCCCCGTTTCTTGCATCGGGGAGTTGCACAAATGCTATATTACGTTATTTTGCTTCAAAAACTGCTCTATCCTATTCCGTGATGCACTACCTGTGTGCCTTGCTACCTCTACTCCGTCTTCTTGGATAATGATAGTAGGGACACACCTGATGTTGTACTGCTCTACACGTGGATCTTCGTCATAGAGACGAATTTCCTTTACATCAGGAAAGAACACCTTTACCTGTGGTAGCATAACTTTACAGCCACCACAATAATCCGTTTTCAGGAATAATACTTCTTTCATTTTATTCGCAAGTCAGTAATAGTGTTTCCACCAGTAACCTGCGGGAACCCTTGTACATCCCATGAGTACAGCCATACACATTCATTTTGACTCCTTCTTAAAAAAGGACATAATAATTTTAATCTCAGTATAAATACTAAGAATAACCAACAGATAGCCACCGACCATGAATAACGTACTAGCTACTCCGAGCAAATACGGCACCACAAAAATATCTACTATGATAATAGAAATCATGGCAAATATCTTCATAAAAATCTTGTCCACTATGACACCCCCTCTTGAATCCAAAACAACGCCAAAACCCTTTTCATATATATACCTCCTCAGGTTCTCTATGTCAGGAAAAGTATTAACTCTCCTGACAAAACATATTCTACACTATTTGCTCTTCTATGTCAAGCTCTCCTGCGTCTTTACTTGCTGATTCATTCAAGAAAAATCGCTCACTCTTGAGTTTGAATACTGTGATCTCTTTGGCTTCTACACGAAGGACTATACCCTCATCTGGCATCTTCTTACAAAGATTATCCTGTGCATCTTTTTCAAGATAGTGTTCTTTTAATAGAGACATAAATTCTACTCTCCATGCTGGGAGATCTGTTATGGATGAATATGTGTGTTTCCAATCAGACGCTTTACCATAGTAGTATTCTTCCACCATAGGAACGCCGAGTTCCACACACCGTTCTTTCATGGCTGCCCATCCGTACTCAAATACCACACCGTCTTCGTTTGTCTGCGTAATACGGTAGACGGCAATCTTGTAATCCCCCGGTTTGCATCCATAATCATAATTCTTCTGGATAAACGTCTGTGTCCCCGGCATATACCCCACAATTTCGTAGTAGACAGTTTCACCTTTATTCAGTTTACCCAAGAAATTCGCCCCACCCACAGTAGACCAAAGATCTGTAAAATCGCCCTCGGTGACGTTCTTAATAACCGTTCTGGAAGCGTATAGATAGTCGTACATGGTGTTTTGTACAGAAATGCCTAGCTTGCTGAGAAGCTTTCCAACAAGTGTAAGTGGTTTCTTAACAGGCAGGCGGCCACAAATCGCACTTGTGCCATGAATTTTACGGCTAATAGAAATAATGTCATCTGTGTTGATCTTATGCAGATTCCTTGCAAGCTGTTGTGTATCCACATGGAAATGAAACAACTCGGGGATAACCCGTGATGGCTTCTTTGCATTCTTAGCATGCCCCATCTTACTGCTGCGAGAGCCTTGTGGAGTCACTTCTGGTACCCATTTCTTACAAATTTCTACACCGTCGATATGAGTGAAACTTTCTGGAATATCTTGTTTTGACATCCCGTATAATACCTCAATAGGGACGCAAAGACCATTTGAGATAACTCCTTTGAGTTTAATACACCGCACACGGTTGCCTTTTGCAAGGTATGTCTTGAGTTCTGGGCGATAATTAAGGAAAGTGTCACTGAGGCACATATTACTGTCAAAGTAAACTACCTCTGTACCTTCCACCGTATCCACACCTACTACTACGTCTGCAATAGGTACTCCTGCTAGTGTTACCGATGCTTGGACGATTTTGTCGGCACCTTCAATTTTCCTGATGTTAGCTAAAAACGCTCTAAATGCTTTGTTATTATCCATTATAACTTCTCCTTTATTGTAAAGTTACTTTAGCAGATAACTTTGAATCCACACAAAACTTACCCATAGCCAGACATTGCAGCACTATAGCCGTATCATACGTCTTTGGCTCGTATCTGTCAACTATCGATTTTACGTGTAGTATCCCTTTACTACGTTCCTCTTTAGTGTTATACAACGCCAGCAACTTCGCTACGTGTCCCAATTTACGCTTATCTTCCGCTACGTTCGCCTCACTCAGCTCCCCGTCATCTTTATCCCCCACATAATTACTCTGCGACGGGGTAGAAATATGTATATTCCTCATCTGTGCTATACGGCGCAAATTCCTAAAGATATAGTCCAATCCGTGACGTACTTCCCTGTTTCCGGCAGACATAAGGTCTGCGTAATCAATCAAAAGGACGTCAGTATTCCACCCTTGGTAATACATCAAATTGTCTAGCAATGCGTCTATAGTTTCAATAGTCGTGGCTTCTGCAGGCATAAAAAAGAATTTCATGCCTCCCCCGCCTGTACGCATCTTAAACTGGTTTTCCAATTCCCCTAGATTACTGAGGTTTATCCCCTCTTTTTCCACCATATCATGCATAACAGAGAATATAGTGTCTTCCCTGTCTTGCTCCCCAGCTTCCCTCTCAGAATGAAAGGAGGGGACGGAGATAGACCTTGGAGTACGGGTTTCCCATTGCAGAGACATAGCTTCACGTCCTATAGCCTCTTCTTTACGCATTTCGAGAGATATATACGTGACTTTGCACCCTTGCATCATAGCCTGTTCACCTGTATAGAGTGTGGCCCAAGACTTTCCGGCTTTTGCCCTTCCTAGCCAACAAGATACATCTCCACGGTAGAAATCATTACAAACAAGCCCTAAATCCCCCGGTATAGTGAATAAAGGCGTACTTCCTGTAGTAAGAGCCTCTATAATGGCAGCATGATCATGTAGGATGTCTATTCCCGTATCCTGTGGTATCCCCGGCTGCGTATATGTGGCTATGAGCTGTTCTGCCTTTTCTATCTCTCCTGCCAGCATACACGCCTCAAGGCGTTCCTTAAATAGAGAGACAGAACACCTACGGATATATTTTTCTGAGTTATCTACAAAGTAGTCTATATTGGTATATTGCTCGGGATCATAATCGTCACTCAAACTACCAAGAAACTCACCTATAGATGTAAGCACCTCTTCATCAGCAACATAAGCACGTTTTTGTTCAAATATGCTTTGTATGCTATCTTTCGGTGCCTCTTTATACTTCTCATAATACTCCATAACCCATGCTACAATTTCCCTAGAATACGCTGATTGCATATACTGTGGTTTAATTATAGGGATAATCTTAGTACACACTACATCTGACATAAGTAGAAGTGTGATAAGGGTGCGTTCTACACTTAAATCAATTGTTTCTCTCTTCACTTAATCTCCTTGATTAAACTTACTCAGTCATCTTAACTAGTGTGATCTCATCTTCTGCTAGAGAAAAGACATGTCCTAGTAAGGCATATTGTGCGGTTTCGTCTCTTCTTATCTTTTCCTGACTTATGTATAACTTAAACAGGTCTATTACTTCTTTTTCTGTATGATACGTATAACATCTATGATCTACTTCTGATAAGTCTCTTTTTGTAAAGATGACCGCATCCATAGTATGGCATAGATACTCTATATCATTTCCGTATCGGATTTTTCCTCTCCAATTATCTCTTCCCATACAAAGTGTCTCAAATTGCATAATTCCTCCTTAATCTACATATAGTCGTTTATACAACTCTTCTTTATCTTTATCCGTGAGTTTATCTTTTTCGAGTGCTGCGACCAATTCATTCCTGTAAGTAGGATCTCTTCCTTCCCAATCCAAGAAACATCTCACTATTTGCATAAGGGGAATTTTGTACCCTCTAGCCATATACTTAGAAATCCTTGTAACCTCTGCTATAGGGCAATGGATATTCTTGATAATGAGGATGTGATCCCTCTCGTTATTTTCAAAATCCTCATCTCCCCTAGCTTTAATTTCCATACCATCAGAAAGGTAGATACCACATCGGGCTATAGTAAAATCAAAGTTTTCCAAGATCTTATCTATATCCCCAAAAGTATGAAGATGTCCATTCTCTATAGGCTTAATCAAATTGATAGGAGGATGAAGTGTGTCTGACGTAATAGCATACGTAAATACACACGAGACATCATTTTCTTTTGACTTGATATATAACAACTCTTTAAGACGTGTTTCCAAAAGAGGAAAACTATCTTTAGAGAGGAGGTATATATCAATATCCTCTGACGGAATAGGGGCAGTACAAGGAGAGCATACAACGCGTGCAAACCCCCCACAAATAAATGCCTCTTTACCACATATCTGATGAAGGATATTCTTCACCAACTCCGGCCTACGAACTTCCAAATTTATCATCTACATACCTCCCTAGCTAATTGCTTATAATAATCACACACTTCATATTCAGTACATACAGGTAGAATTTCCCGATCTGTGTAATAATTAGTATGGACGTGACATCGGTTGTTTTTTAACGCATCCACATACCTGTTTTGGCAACTATAACATACTGTATTTTGTGGCACTTCTGCCAGATAATCTTTTTCCATAATTTCCTCCTGTTTCCCATAATGTCGCTGAAATTCCTCTTCTAATTCCATAAAGGATCACGCGCCACTTGCATATAATAGGCATCTTTCTCTTTACGAACCCTATCTCTATGCTCTTGGACGCACAGAACATACTTGATAGACTCATCCTCATCAGCCATCTGGATAAAAGAATCGTCCATCTCAAGGTCTAGTTCTGTGTCGTCCATCATACGGAGACGACTTCTGTACTCATCATACTCCATAGAGTCCATTATTTTTCTCCTACTACTTTAATTTTGTAACCAAGAGCCTTTTCGATATCTGTAATAGTCATGGTCTTTTCTTTCTTGGTAGGATCCTCTGTGTAAAAAGTGTCCACTACAAGCGTACATGTACATGCCCTAGTATTGGTAACGGGAGGAATAATAATCCCCTTCGCACCCAGCATAGTTCCATCCTCTGCCTTAAATAGAAAAGTATATAGGTTGCCTCGTTTGTTATACACTACCTGTCCATACTTGAATTCTGTTTCTTTTGCCAACTGTGCTTTGCAGAATTCATATCGTGCTCTAGAATCATTCCCGCAAAGATGTGTTGCAGGGCACTTACTACAAAGCTTAAATTCATAAGGACTACTCCCCATATCACATCGGGGATTTCCCCTTTCATAACTGTCTACTATGTACTGATAAAATTCTTTTACTGTCTTCAACTTATTCTCCTTTGGCTTATTCGCGTCAATATATGCCTGTGCGGCTTTGATAGCATTATCTGTGAGCTTTCCATATCTATCCTTACAATTACAACGTAATGCAGGACAATATGTCCCATCACACGAACACCAAAACCCAGTACAGTTATGGTTTTTCATAATATGTTCTGCTTTTTCTAACGTTGTCATACTCACCCCCTTATTTCACTATCTTAATATCATATCCCAAAGCTTTTTCAATTTCACTCTTGGTCATCTCTTTGACTTTCCACCGACCAGAAAGGACATCATTTACAGAAACTTCTCTGCTTTTGCAGTTATCAAAAGTTGCTTTCTTGTGTCCAAACAAAAGTCTTACTCCCTCAAGATAGAGGTATGGTGTTATAGCATCAATTTCCACGCGCCCATAAAGTTTCCTCTGTACCTCTTGTGACAGGACATAATTTGCCTCTTTTCTAATCCATGACATGTCGATCTTGCAATCCATTATTCGCCTCCTGCTTTGAAATTATACACTGGTTTGATGAACTCTACAACGTCTACAGTCTCTTTGATGTTCTCAAGAATAATATCCTTATCCTTATAAGCATCAGGAGACTCGTCAAGAGTTCCCTTATTTGCTGTAGTAGTATATACTCCAGAGAGTTTCATTTCCTCCTGAAAGTAATCTACATCCAACGTAGCCTTTGCCTTAGAACGAGAAAGTATCCGTCCCGCACCATGCGGAGCCGAATAGTTATACTTCTTACTTCCTTTACCCACACAGATAGCGAGACCGTCACGCATATTGAACGGGATAATAAGTCTCTGTCCTTCTTCGGCTTCGGTAGCACCCTTACGGATCATACCGTCATCCCCTATGAAATTATGAACTGATATTACTAAATCTTCGTAGTCCTTATTGAAGAACTTAGTAATCCTCTCCATCATAGCATTGGTATTAGCTCTTGCATATTCTACTCCAACAAGCTGATCTTCAATATACGCCTTTCCTTCTGGAGAGTCAACTAGCAGAAACGGAATTCCTTGCGTATCAGCTCCATACCGACGACATACTGACTCTGCCACACCACCGTAGTATTTTGCTATTTGCAAACCAAAGTTACGTGATCCTGAATGAACCGTGACCCAAAGATATCCCTCTGAATCATACCCCGCTTCAATGAAGTGGTTCCCTCCACCAAGCGTCCCTATAGAACGTGATACTCGTGCTAAATCTGCCCCAACACGTAATGCAGTGGGTGCCCAGAAATTAAGATTTGAGATCTTATTATTGATATTAAATCCAGATGGTATATTCTCGTGGATGAACTTGTCAAATGCGGGAAGGTCAAAATTATCTACTTTGAACTTAGCCGAACGCATTTGACACCCAATATCAACACCAACTACTGCGGGGATAATCCTGTCATTCATCTGCATAGTAAATCCTATACATGACCCTGCACCTGCATGGCAATCTGGCATGATAGCTATATACGATCCTGCAAAAGACGGGTTATTTACAAACCCTTGAATTTGCGACCGAGTGGATTCATCCACGGTATCTATCATAACATTTGCTGAATTGTACTTTCCTTTAATTATCTGCATACTTACCTCCTATTCAACTTCTTAGATAATATCACATATACCTTTCTTTGTCAATACTTATTTACATATTTCTTCTAGTAAAGTTCCACCAAACAGTAGGAGAGGCTTTCCATCTAAGATGGTACTAATTAATTTATTTCTTGTCAATAGCCCCTTAATTCTTTTACCATCCACAGTCCCTTTCGCTACAAAATATATATAACTAAGGGGATTTGATTTCTGAGGAAGCCATATGCGTTGCTGTGCCTGTTCTAAGTCACCGGGGACAAAAGGAATTTCTACAAAACAAGCTATATCCGCAGCAGCTAGTGTAATACCTTCTTTAGCAGCTTGAATATTACCTATAAACATTAGACACTTAGGATCTGTATTGAACTTATCTATAGCTTCCTGCCTTTCCACCATAGACGTTTCTCCATACATAAGGACACTTTCTTTCTTAAACGTCTTATGTAAATCCTCAGATACAGTTTTATGCCATGTGAAAACAACGACTTTTTCTCCAGTTTGCAACAGATCTTGCAACCATTCTTTTATTTGAGTAGCCTTTCTACTATATGAAAGGGATGTGAATTTTGATAGCTTTTCATTTACTTGTTCCTCTGTAATGCCCGGATGCTTACTTGCCCACACCTTAAATTCTTCTAATTCTGCTTCATACTCATCTTGATCTATCTCCAGCTCAACAAACTCATGTGACTCTTTAGGGAGATCTGTAAATACATCCTCTCTACGACGACGAAACATAATCTTGTCTAGATGCTCGAATAGTTCTTCTTCATGAGAAAGACCATCAAAAGTCATCCCCCATCTAGTTCTTGCAGGAGCACAATATCTCCATTGAAACTTATATTGATTGGGGAAATGCTCCGGGAGAAATACATTCAGTGGCACAAATAACTGTTTGGCAGAAGATGTAATGGGTGTGCCACTCAAGAATATAACATGCTCTGCTTTCTTAGCTATATGGTAAAAAGCCACCGTACATTGTACAGGTACTCGAATAGTCTTTCCATCTGTGCCTTTCTTTGAAAGGGTTGTATTGCTTATGCGATGACTCTCATCAACACAAAGTAGTCCTATAGATTCAAAACTATCCATATGATCATGCAGGATGTCATAATTAATAATATATACGTCTTTCTTAGGTAATTTATATGGCTGTGTGCCTGTGATTATATGATAAGAAAAATCCGTCCATTTTTCTACTTCCCTGCTCCAGTTGATCTTTATAGACGCAGGGCAACACACCACCATAGGTAGCGTATTTTTGTGTAATTTAGCATAACACAACGCCACCAGTGTCTTTCCGAGGCGGGCAGCAAGGGCCAGAATACCCCTACCTTTTACCGCTTCGAGGAACTGTATAGCCTCTTTTTGATAGGGACGCAATCCCTGTGGTAGGTTAGTAAAGTCCACCGCTACCTGTGGTGTGGGTGCTTTTACTCGTGCTACATGAGGATGTAATAGTTCTGCTATTTCTCCATAAGGGGAAAAGCCAAACTTCTCTAATTGTCTCGAATTCTCTATAGAAAACGGGACAGTCCATATCTTTTCTTTAGGATCCCATACCTTACCAGCTATAGACTTTATCTGGTTTATAGTGGCAAGGAATTCTTTAGGTGGGACATAAAAGTCTAGCTCAATTATGTCTCCGTTCTTAGTCTGTCGTTTCATTTATCCCCCCAATCAGGAGAAGCACCAAGTTCCCGTGCTTTCTCCAACCATTCTTTAGACCACAAAACATTATATGGAGAAACCTCTTTCATTCCGTATCCCCATAGTTCTATAATCTCATAGGCACCGTTTATCATACTAATCATTTCTTGTGCTTCTTCCTGCGTATAAATACGTGGAGTTGGTTTTTCTTGTTTTCTCATATCCCCATTTCTCCTTTAAGGTTATTTATAAACGCATCTGAACAATCTGCTATATCCCTTTTATCGGGGAACTCTAAATCTACAAGTTGTACATCTGGTACTCCAAGAACTGCTAACCGCGTTCCAAGCATTCTACCCTTCTTTTGCGCAGCTTTTTCGCAATCAAAAAATATATATACATGCTTGTACTTAGCAAGTCTTCTTACCTGTTCCTCAGTAAAAGAAGTCCCTAAAGATGCTACCGCGCCGTCTCCCCACCTAAATGTGTTCATAGGCCCCTCTACAACCACCACAGTATCACCCTTAACATTCTGCTCGTTAAACAAAACACTCTTGGGATCTACAAGTGATTTTTCTATGGAGAGGGTGAGGTATCGAGGTATATCAGGTGAGTCTCTTATTATACGTCCTTGCCATGACACCACACGCCCGTCAAAATAAATAGGTATAATAATACGGAAAGCCCAATCCCCAAAGATTCCTCCCCAACGTAATCCGTACGTTGATGCCAGCATATCAGGATCAAAGTTACGACGTCTTAAATACTGTTTAGCTACCTCAGATAGAGGTTCAAAGTTAAAATCTAGCTGTGTGGCGTTCTGTCTCTTCTCAAGTCGATGGATAAACTGATATTCATCCCCGTATTGCTCCATGAGAGTATCATAGGGAGTTTGAGGACATACAGTCTTGAGGTAAGAACGTAAAGACATCCCACCAGATATCCAGCTATTAAGGTAGTTTCCGGCTATATTCCATGCAAGATGATATTCTGTATCTGAGGGTTTATTTACTACGTCCTGTAACCCCATCCATCCACGGGAGATCTGCTTACCTTCGTAAGAGTAATCTATCCCGTGGTCTTTACAGAAACTTTCCATATCAAATTTCATATGCTATTCGTCCAGATAAAAATCTGTTCCTATATACTTATCGTCCGTCATTTTTTTAGCTAATGCTTCCAAGAATTCGATAAACTCATGAGAGTTGAAAAATTCATAATCTTTGACATATACTTTTGTAGTCTTCTCAAATCTAAATACTCTATCTGGAAATGCTTTTTTAACTTCACCCTCTACATTCATAGTATACCTCCTAGATAATCAAGGGGTAGACTTGCTACCCCATTTCTTTACTCGTCCGTTTCGATATAATCCAGAACTACTTTATCTATGGCCCTAGAACTTGTCTTTCCTGCATCATCGACAATAGAAATAGTCTGTGCCATAAGATGTCCTCTGCCTTTCACATATGTCCCGTTCTTAATACGTGATTCATACTTAGTAGACAGGGGATCAAAAACTACCACAGGATGGGGGTAATTCCTTTCTTCACCTTCACTATTATATTTCTTACTCTCTATGGTGAAATTAAGTGCTACTTTTCCACCATTATCAGACTTATAGATGTTACCAGTAATAACACCCTCAAGCAATACCAGATTCTCATCATTAACCATAAGTATACCTCCTTAGTATATCGCGTCTTGTATTATATTGGAAGGTTCCTTTTATTACAACCTATACCCTTAATCTTCTTTATCTGTTGTATCACAAAATATTTCATTGAATTCGCTCTCAGTAAAATGATTCCACCACGTTAAATCATTGTATTCGAATAATATAGCAAACCAACCCGGTTTGGGTCTAACTGATAATTCTTCTCCTAGACAATATCCTCTTGCATATAAACAAAGCTCATCTTTATGAGAAACCAAACTTTCATATCTGTGTGGCCATCCGAATATTGTAGAAATACTCCCACCCTCCCAAAGAAAATAAGTGAAAAGTTGAGAATCTATTTTAGGAATTTTTGATTTCATACTCTTCTACCCTATTATTGTGCGCTATACAAACGTCTAAACAATTCTGTTTGCATATTTTATCCTGCTTTGTATCTGTGTTATCAAACCAATCTTTTCGTTCTTTACGAATTTGCGCAAGCGTTTTACCATAAACATCCCCAATAGGTGCCCCCCGCTCTCGCATATAAATTACACAAGGAAAGTGTTTCCCATGCAGAACTACCATATCATCTTTAACTAAATGACACCTATTACAATCTGAGTCTTTTATTCCTCGCACATGGATACCATTCTTAATATTGTTAATTCGGTAGTTCAATATCTTATAGTTTGTCTTTACGTCTACTTCCAGTCTGTGATTTGACTGAGCAGAAGGGATAATTCTGATGTCAGAAACCCCCAAGGATGTTGCATAATCAATAATCTTATTCAACTCTACGTTGTTCTGTTGGTCGAGAACTACACCCACTGATACATAAGTTAACTGACTTAATTCAAAAATCATTTTACTGATATGGTCGAATCTACTTGTGGTACCAGCCATAGTATCAGCAGTGGAAGCGCAGCATGCATCAAGCGAGATTGAAAAATCATTTACCCCCACCTTAAACAACTCTAAGTATGTCGCAAAGTCTGCACTTCCATTAGTCGATAGTGCAATATGCTTTATAGAAGGCTTTGATTTAGTATAATGAACTAATTCAAGCAACGGTTTCCAAACAGTGGGTTCACCACCAGAGAACCTAACGTTCTGGATGTTACCACTCGCCCAAATATCAATAACCTCTTTTGCCTGATCAAGGGTCATATCCCCCTGTAGTTCAGGGACGATGCCCCTACAATAAGGGCATCTGAAATTACACCTGTTTGTAACAATTAATTCACATCTTTGAAGATCACTTTTCCAAGAAACCTCTTTTGCTCTTTTATCAGATAAAGTATAAAACCCAATGTCCTCCATCTTCATAACAAACCCCCTTAATCTTCATCTTCCTCATATATAGAATAATCATATTGACTGAACGGAGATATCCACTCAGCCACCTTCTTAACTCCCACAGGATTGTCATTGTACCAATCCCCAACTCGCCTATGTTCTCTGATAAATTCTTCTTGTTCTGTCATCAGAGATCCTTTATATATTCTATAGCACAAATAAATTCCACACCGCACATAGTATGAAACACAAACCGCTTATGCATCCCCGGCACATGTACAAAATCCCTCGACTCCGTAAAGTCCAAATCCAGTTGTCGACACAACTTCTTAATCTTGATCCTATCAGATTTATCCACGAACAACGCCTTTTGTTGTGCTGGTTTCTGTGTAGTAAGCAAAGAATCCTTCTCTATAGGCAGCGGGAGAAGTATTCTATCAGATAACCAGAAAATACTTTTCGTCCCCGGTATCCTTACCAAGTAAGATGTTTCATTACGGACATACACATTTTGTGCCACCACCATCCCGAATCCACACGAATTAGGATGTCTCTCGGCTTCCACTACAGCAATAATAACCCCCGCACGTTCTAATAGCTTATCTGCACGGGGTTTTATTACCCAATAAACTTTATCATTCACGGAAAACATCTGTTGAACCACCTTTTGCTGCATTTACTGTAGCACATATAAATAGATTTGTCAATCCCTTCCTTGATATTTTGTTGTAGGAGTAGGTACTTCTGTAAGAGCATGCTCAGTATAGATATTGGCTACCTTAGTGTAGAAATCACGGATGGCCTCTATGGTATCTTTCTTTTTACACAATTTAGCCAAGCCTACAGCAATGAGTTCTATATCGTCGTCATCACATTTTTCCTCTATAGCTTCCATAAACACATCTATAGGCATATTCAAATCGACATTAAGTATCATATCTGTCATTTATAACTCCTATTATTAAACCCAAAGATCATTCGACATATTGTTTAGCTGTCGTTCGCATTCCTGTTTACGCTTGTTATCCGATGCCCATTTTTTCAAAGCCATCAGCCATTTAAGTAGTATTTTCATAACACCCCCTCCTAATACTCTAAATCTCTAACGGACATAGATGCCTTTATAACATCTCCCATAGATGCAACCTCTTTACCCCTCATTTGTTTCCTTAACCAACTATTTAACCCCTCGTTAAAGGAAATATATATACCTTCTTGCATACAGGCATAAATAGCAAAACGCTTAAAATTATCGTTCTTACTGTTTCCCATAGCCATATACTCTAAATCATTCTCAAGAGTTGTCTCTACATAAGGATCTGTCTGAGACTTCAACATCTTAACATAGCTATTCAGAAGTGTCAAGGGGGTAACTCTCTTGGTGTTTATCTTCTTGAGTGCTTCTCCCATATCATCTATATATTCGGCAAACTTACCATAAAGGTTAAAAAACCGTTCATCATAAGGTTTGAAGTGAGTGTAGAATTTCTCCTGCCCCGCTTTGTTCATTATCCTGTCATTTATACCAATCCGCGTACCTTCCGAATACGTTCCACCGTAGAAGATACGTAGTTCCGCAGGTAGTTTCGTAGGGTCAACTTTCTTAGAAGGTACGGTTTTATCTTTTGGCACTTCTTTCAGATATTGGTTAATAACAGGGGAGTACTTTCTATCAAAATGCATAAGCGCTGTAGCAAAACTGGGGGCTTGGGCATAAGTGTAATTATGGACGCATTTCACGATGTCCTCGTATGTCATGGTGTCCAACTGTGCCTGAGTCACTTTGCGTGTGAAATTCGTGCCATAGTGTGCTATTACAGACCCTTCTAGGAAGGTTTTTAGTATCTTGTCTGCGTTCATAGCATCTTTAGTATACCCATCTCCGCGCAGCTTCTTTACGTTACATTTAGCTAAGGCAGGAATATCCTTGGTATCCTCTACAAATTGTAAGAATTCCTTACTAGGAGCATATTCTTCCTCTGGTTCAGGTGGAGTAGGAGGTTCTTCATCATTATCATATTGCTCATTTTTCTCTATATGAGTATTATTTACTACTAATCTAGTAAGATGTTCTGTAGGATATATAGCCCTTAGAGAGCATCTAGCCACTTTATCCCCAAATAAATGTATTTTGATAAGTGGCTTTCCACATGAGGGATTTGCCAATTTATCCAGAAGATAATGTACTTTATATGGCGTATCTAATCCAAACGCACTAAACTGGTTAATAGCCAGAGATGAGGATATTTGTAGGTAAATTCTTCCCTCATATGAATATGTACGATGTTTACTCACTGCAAGAGGATCAGATCCATCTGACAGAGCCAATCGTACAGGCTCATAAAATTCAGATAGCCAAGATACCATCATAAATCCCATAGCACCTATATCTGTATATTCCTTACAGGCATCTATATTTAATCGGGGTATAGTGAAAAACTCATACCCCCGTTTTTCTTTTTGTAGTTCAGACATATATTATCTCCTCTAAAAAGAGAGTGTATCACAGGTATAATTACTTGTCAAGTGTTTTTACAAGGGTATACTTACGGATAAATTTGTATACAAGGTAGATAGGTTTTTCTCTACAAGGTAGATAGGTTTTTCTCTACAAGGTAGATAGGTTTTTCTCTACAAGGTAGATAGGTTTTTCTCGTACTATAACATATAATATATATAATAGGATAAGGTATATAATTAAGAAATATAGAGTACTATATTAGAATTCAGTGGAATTCTTGACAATATTTGGATTTCGTGTTATTATACAGAAGTAAATAAAAGGAGATACATCTGTATGTCACAGACAAGTAAATTTGACCAATATCTACCTCTGATAGATAAATATCTAGAAGATTATGTCTCTGGAGAAAAACCTATAAGTTTTGCCCAGTTTGGAGATATGTTAGCTATTCTTGTGCCTACGGCACCTGTTAGCACCATAAAGAACTTATGGCTGGCATATAATTACCTGTTAAAATACACCCTTCATCTGAAAAAGCAGGAAATACTGGTGCCGAACTTGGGGCGTATCTCTCCGGGGCAGAAAGGTGCATCCACTCCCGTGTTCACCCCTACCTTACATGCCCGTGATGCACCGAATTTGGCAAAGAAGATGTTTGAAAAGGTACAGAAGGGTAGCACTTGACCGCACAGTTCTCCTGTAGTAGGGTTGCTGTACGGAGAGCAATATATGCCGAAAAGACCTTTAGTGGAAGTAGCACTCAGAAAACCTCTTGAAGAACGTAAGTCTCTTCTGGAAAGCAACTTAGACAAGGTGTTTATCGCCTATATCAAGCGGCGCGATAAGTATGAGTGTGTTATGGGTGGAGAGCAGCGAGGATTACATATAGGATATATATTTAACCCCAAAGACTATCCTAATGTCCGGTGGGATCCTATGAACGCCCATCTTTTATCCAACGTCCAGTATACCCACTACCATGAAAGCAATCCATTCATATATCTTGACTGGTTTATAGATCACTATAGCTCTCTTGACCTCACATCCCTCCGTGCTCGAGCAGAAAGTAGAACACGACAATGGCCTATACAAACTATGATAGATATGACCAACGACTTTGTAAAGAAGACACGAGCAATACCAAAGGAAAAGCGCAAGAATGAAGAATGAACTTCAAGAGTATGTAGAGTCCGAGATTAAGACTATCCTACCTGACTATGACGACGACCTCTTAACAGAACTAAAGCTAGAACCCCTTGAGATTCTATTTGTATATAAGTATGTAAGTAATAATTTTGACGGCCTTGCTGCCTATAAAGAAGTGTATGGTGTAGATCAGAAACAGGCTCTCCCCCGCTATAAGAAACTCCTGAGTAATGAGAAGATAAAATCAGGGATAGATAAGCTCTTAGATATGATATGGGATGAGGCATGTAGTGTCCTTCCTGTCCAGCTATTACAAGACTTAAATGAGTTACGTAATCTGGACATATTTGACTATTACTTCTCTGATGGATCCCCTAGACCACTAGACAGCATATCCCCCGCAAAAAGAAAAATGATAAATAATGTCAACATGATGCTTGACAGAGATGGTGGAGTTCATATAACATACGACTTACCAGACAAGAGAAAGACTACGAGCACTATGCTAGAGATAATAAAGCTCCGCAGCGAGACTACTAAAGATAAAGAAGGTAATATAAACGATATGGAAACACGAGAGATGATAGATAGTATATTCAGCAAAGCACCTGCAAAGGTACTCACATGAAGAAGATGATAAATGATTTTTGTATAGAGTGCGGGAAGTTCACCTCGCATATACCCTACTGTGAGGATAGAGAGATTATGTGGCATGGTAAGCCAGTGACGTACTCAGAGACAGGAAGAGTATGTAGTGTGTGTGGCAACGAGACACAATCTGTGGAAGAGAATGACGAAAGTATTCAGCAGATTAAGGATGGCTATAGAAATGCCTATTAAAAATGTTCGTTTCATTTTGGCTTTTTTCGATTAATACACGGGAATATAGAAATAAATATTCAATTTAAAAAGACGAAAATTAATTATACAAAATAGATAAAAAATAAAGTAACAAAAACAAATAAAAAACATAACAAAGAAAATATATTTGATTCAATCTGACGAAAATTAATACAAAAAGAAACAAAGAAACAAAGGTAAATATACCTGAAATTAAAGATAAAAATGACAGATAAGTTTGATTAAAGTTAAGATAAAGTTAAGAAAAACAATATAAGAAAAACAATATAATAAATCCAGAAAATGAATAAAATAACAAACTAAAAAATAATAAATAAAACAGATAGTAAGAAAGAAAATATTAATTTACAAGGTAAAAACAACAAAAAGACTGCTGATAAAGATAAAAAGACAACAAATATAACACTAAAATCAGCAAAAAGTATTTTTACAGGAAAAAACGGGATTATTTTTATTTAATTTATATAACTAATTATAAAACGATAAAATTCAATAAAAAGTAGCCTTAAAAACAATATTTCCCTGATAAAAATCTGAGACCAAAAAGTTTTTGAAATTTTTCTCTATAATTATACTATACATGTATATAATGTATATACGACTGAAGTTCTTGTTGTTTTTCAAAGTAAATAAGAAGAAATGTAAGCCAGCTATATACTACTATCCTACTAGGAAATATCAGAATTGAAGCGAATTGATAGGATATAACGCAGCTTGTGTATAACTTGTTGACAAATTGTGCATAACTTATTGTATAGTATCATAATAAGACAAAAAAGTCAAGGGCTGTGGATAACTTGTGGACAACCGATTGTGGATAACTTGCGAATAACTTTGACCGGAAAAATTCACATATTTTGAAATTCTCCGTATAACGCAAAATTTGGGCATTTGTAGAAACTATATCGGCTCGTCGGTTTTCTCCGTACGTTGAACCATAGAGAATTCGCCTAAAGTACTGAATTTTAAGAATTCCATATTGTGTATAACTTTATAAGAAACATAAAATCAGTGTATATATAGAAGACAATAAAAATCGTATAAATTCGCTTAAAATAAACCTATAAATGTATTGACTCTCAATGCTCATATCATTATTATCTAGTATATCAAGGCAACCGGAAAGCCTATAAACCGGAAAGGGAAAAAATGGGAAAACACTTTGTTGATTATCCAATGGATACCGTAATTTTGTTACTTAATAAGGTAACAAAAGAAAAGGAAGGCCGGATTTTAGCACGTTGGACGGACTCGGGAATGTGCCGTGCGCTTGTCCAGTTGTATAGCGGAAATTCGTACAATGGAATTTATGTTGCTGGTGAAGGTTATGCCGGTGGATACGGATATGACAAGTTTAGTTCTGCCGTTGCCGATGCATGCCGAAAGTGTTACACTGATATATTTGAAAATAACAACTATAAAGAAGTGAAACACCCTATCAATATCGGCGATCATGAGACCATAAAATCGTTCGTATTCTGTAACACGCCTGAAGAGCGGAACGCAAAAAAACAAGAGGCGGAAAGATTAATAGCAAAAAAAATCATACCCATTTATTCTGGCGCCGGTAACACGGAGGAAGCTTTTTCTCTTTATTTTGACTATATGCAAGCGTTCTAAAGTCTACCTAGTAGACTAGATTTTGAGTTATAAGGGGATTATTATGAGTATAGCAACAAAACCAGAGTTGACCGAAGTAAACGGAAAACGGTATAAAGTAAAAAACGGTACATTTTTCCATGAAGATACACCAGATAAAGTGATTGACTGGCTTGAAACGTCAAAAGAAAGAAAACAGCGAATTCGCATTTTTTATGGTAAAGATAATAAATGTTGGAATGAAGAATTCGATGTTATTGGTCATGTTGACCGCTCAACGGGAACTACTAAAATCCCACTATTGATAAAGTCCGCACGTTCATATGGCGGGGGCGCTATTATGGATGATCGTATTGTTAGAATAGATACAAAATGTAGTAATGGTAATATTGTTACCGTGTATATTGATAATACTATACAATTTGACCATTTTAGTACTCAAGCAAGTGCTATTCCCGATTATGCCACTATGGTATACAATGATACTAAAAAAGAAGTATACGGGCATTGTAAGTCAGAAATTCAAGGTAAACATCTTGCCGACTTTATGAATGGTAAAAGGTGGACAAAATGAGAAAATTTCTAGTGCGAGGTAAACAGATTGCCGTTGAACGAAAACACGGTATCTTGTATTATGTTGACGAATTCGGGAATTTTTCTGAAATTCATAGTACCGAATTGAAAGAATGTACTAACGGTCAAAATATCATTAGCATTAATTCTGGCAATTTTGACGATACTGAATTTCACTTGCCGACTGATATAATACTCTATCATGATATAGTGGACGCTCAAAAAGTATATAATGAACTAAAATCTATTTTCTGGATTCAATAGGTTTTTTTACCTATTAACTTTATAGCAAGGAAACAAACATGGAAAATTTTATCAGGGTATCGGCAGATTATCAGAATCCTATGAAGGCAGACTTCTGGTATGAAACACACGAACAGTCTTTTTTTCCGTCAAGCTTTATTGATAAAGGAAAGAATATAGACAAATTTGTCAAAAAAGTACTAAACAAGAATAGCAAGGCAAAAAAGAAATTTACTCGCCTTGATATTGACCTATATACAAATTCCTATACTATACCGTCACGTAGTTTATGGGTTATTATTTATTATGCTCAGATAGTATATAGAAAATCTCCGGTCAATAGTACTTTAGAAGGTATGAATATTGACGAAACAGAATTTTACAGTATTATCAAGGAATTTATCGATACTGTGTTTAACAATAAAGGGGAATTTTGATATGGAATTTACAAGAATTGACGACACGTTTTTTATGGACGGTACAGAATTTGACATATTTGAAGTATTATGTAACACAAATATACAATATGCTTTTGAATATGGCGAACACGGTTATACTTTAGGCAAAGGAAAATTTGCCGTGCTGTTTGGTGATTGGAACAAAGGGAATTCTGGTATAGAATTCTGTAAAGCTCTTGACATTAATACTAGCAACGAAAAAACTGTACTAGATTTTTTCGATGCCGAATTTGAACTAGAATGGGGTGACGAATGGACGTCGTGCCACAGATGCGGAAAATTTATCCGTATTTCCCCGGATAGTTATTCATGGTCTCCAGAATATGTTATTGTCAACGGTTGTGAGCTATTATGCCTTGACTGTATTGATTATGACGAACTATTAACAGAGTATATAGACAATCCAAATAAGGCATGGTATTTCGACACAAAATATCTTGATAATGCCGAATTTGTGTTAATAGATGAAAAATGGCACATCGGAATTCTGGAAATATCGGAGAATCCGCAAACAGTTTACAAGGAACTAAAGGCAAAGCATCCAAACCATGAAATTCTATTCTGTATTGATAGTTGCGAACAATTCGGCGTTGAATTTGTAGCTTATAAAAGGACGGTAAAAAATGACGAATAAACAAGATAACACTTTTGAAAAAATGCCAAAAAAGTCTAGCAAGCCTATCAGCTTGAAACGTCTTGACGAAAAAAGATACAAAAAGAGAAAATAAACCGGATAGCCAGTATATAAAAATACTGGCTTTTTTTATTAAAATTCGTACAAAATAATGCATATTTTCCTTGCAATCCTTTATGTACTATGGTATATTTATATCAAGAGGTAATTGATATGACAACAGCAAACAGCATGTATAAAGAGTCAATGAACGTAGCCGTAGACAACTTCAAGGCTAATCTTGCAAAGTATAACGCACGTTACGTTCATTCAAATGACGTTATTATCAGTAAAGGGAAAACCCTTTACACTGTAAATCGTTCAAAGGTAGGCAAAAAATGAAATTTGATATCAGTAAATTTGAAGTGGTTTTCTATAATATGCTTTATACGGAACACTGTTTGGACGCTTCAACATTTGACAGAAAAGTATGTTATCAAGGTAGAGTACTACAGGTAAAAATGGAGAATTCGCGGATTATTTTGGTTATTGACCTATCCGGTCAAGAAAATATCACTCTTTATAAGGCGGGGGCACTGTGATATCAGATAGCGTAAAAATTGAAGTTAAGCAGAATTTGCGGAATTCTTTCAATGCCAATCAAGATAAGTACAATCAAGGCCGAATTTCAATAGAAGCATATGATATATTGCTTCACTTATCTGATAAACTTGTGTTCAGAACTTCATATTGGCAAGATAGAATTCATGCAAAGTATGGATTCTGTAATTTAGTTGACAGAATAAACCAAATTCGGCTATTTTGGAATATGCCAATAATGGATATTGATTATACATACTACAATCAAAGGAAGGTAGAAAAATGTCAGCTATAGTAAAGCGGGATACGGCAAAAAATGGCGGACGATTGATCATGTTTTTCCCTGAAACATATGATAAAAAAAGTATCGAGTATTTTACCTGTGATTGGTATCAGGGCACGGCAAGTTACGGATACTATCGGGAATGTAAAGCTACGGACTATAACACGCCCGAAGTACTAGAATTTGTGACACAGTATGAAAGATATATTCGTACTTTGCCCGATTATGGCAATACACGTATAACACTAGTAAAAAGGATACGAAAATGAATCAAGATAAACAAACAGTATTAATATACTTACAATCCATAGTAGCTATATTAAACCAAAATGCTAATTTTCCGGCGGATATGGAAATAATCAATAACTATCTTGCAATGGCCAAAATTTCCCTTGCAAGATATAACAATACAGTGTTAGAAAATGGAGTGCCCAAATGAGCAAAAAAACCTATCTCGTAACGTTTATTAATAGCGAGAATCTACCAGAAGTATTGCGCGCCAATATAGTAACTATCACGGAAAATGACGTAGCATGCTTTTGTGAATTCAATCCAGTTACTACTTTTCCGGCAGAGTATTTACAGTCTATCATGGCAGAAAGATAATGGGTACTATAGGCGAGTAAAGAAGGAATAGCACACAATAAGCGCAGTAATAACCCTAGACTAATAATCTAGGGTATTTTTATGCCTCAATCAGATTGCAGCAAGTGTGTCAATATGACACAATGTATAATAAAGTATATATGCAATAGACAATCCATAGTATAACGCTACTATATACACTGATATAGACCATGTATGCACACTATAAGACCTATGGTAGGAAGTAAGGGAATAGCAGACAAGGTATATAAAGTTATACCATAGTTCAACGTAATGTAATGTCCTGCAATTATCTGTATGTACAGTGATATCGTACATTATATATAGATATAATTATATAGATAAATATATATCGATTAGAATACCCAGTTTTAGTGTACTAGATGACTAATACACTTTGTTACTATCAACTAACATTCCTAGTGTCGGTCAAGAATATTATTTTCTACTGCACATAATGTGTATTCTGTCTACCGGTATTCGTAGTACTCTACATATAGTGCTATACTATGAGTAGTACGCTATGTATAGGCAAGGCAAGCAAGCGGACAAGAGGTCAAGTCATGCTATATATAGGGTATAAGAGGCGATGGAATCGCGGGGGGGCGGGTACCCCCCATGCCATGGGTGTGTGCTGTTGCGCCAGTCCCGAATATAATTTTGACTCCTTACTGGCTTTTCCCCAACCCACACCATCTATTTCTATAAAAAATACTATTCTGCTTCCCTTACTGCATTCCCCTTGACACACCTACCATCTTCGTGGTACAGTGTCATTATGAACATATTATTAATAGATGCAGATTCAACCATCCCTAACTTGGCCCTTATGAAATTGAGTACTCACCATAAAGCTCTTGGCGACACAATACAACTAGTATGTCTAAATATTCCATACTATCCAAACAGGAAAAAGACGCCTCACCATATAGATACAACAGCATACGACAGGGTTTATTGTTCCGTTGTATTCATGGGCAATAGAAAGTATATCTCTGGAAAAGGGATTATATATGGCGGCACAGGGTCAGGAGATATAAAAGCATGTCTTCCCGACTATATTGAGTGTTTGCAACCAGATTACACTTTATATGAGGAAAATACCTATAATTATGGGTTTATCACTCGGGGTTGTATCAGAAAGTGTTCTTTCTGCTTTGTCCCTGAAAAAGAAGGGATAATCAGACAAGTTTCTACTACAGATGCTATAGTAGGAGGAAATAATAGGGGTACGGTCTTTATGGACAATAATATACTTGCCCTCCCATCACATAAAGCTATATTATCAGAGCTTGTGGAGAAAAGAATACGCTGTCAGTTTAACCAAGGACTTGATATACGTCTACTGGATTCAGAAAACAGTGTGCTGCTTAGTAGATTGCGTTATATGAAGGAGTATATTTTTGCTTTTGATAATAAAGCATATTTACCAGTGATAGAGGAGAAATTACCCCTGTTGAATTGGCGAAAAGATTGGCAAATAAAGTTTTATGTTTATGTTCATCCATCTATGTCCTTAGAGGATACAGTATTTCGTATTATGTGGTGTGGGGATCATAAAATACTCCCTTATATCATGCGTGATATTTCTTGCTGGGGCAGCGTGTACTCTGACTTCTATGTGGATCTGGCGTCGTGGTGTAATCAGGTGCAATTCTTCAAATCCCTTACATTTGAGCAATTTCTTATAAAACGGTATCCTAAGAATCCTACCAGAGTAGATTCATCTATACGTCTATATAATAAAGCCCTCTAGCTTCCCACCTGAGATGCTTTTATGTAGGGTATAGGTGTGTTTTTTTATAAAATATGTATTTTCGTCTCCTTACTGGCTTTTTTCTATTGACACAGGCGTTTATATATGTTATTATCTGGGTATACCGGAGGTGATATAACAGCTAAAGAGTGTATTATAAGGCGATGTAAAGACTGTCATGAAGGTAGATCAGATTGCGGGAGAGAAGACTGCCAGTTGTATGGGCTTAAAAGAGCGGTGGGAGGATGTAATAGGGTCAAAGCAATAAGGGATTATTGCAGATGGTGTAGACAAGACCTTCCCAGTGCTGTCTGCACCTCTGTAAAATGCCCTATTTATGTGTATTTAGGCTTCACTGTTGAATCTACAGCAACAGAGAAGGGATAAAAGGTAAAAGTATACCAAGGAGGTATAAATGAACATAAAAGTAGGACAACCTGTATATGTAAAAAGTATAGGAAATGCTGCACGCCATAAAAAAGGAGAAGCGCTTATATCAGAGGCAGTTGTAGAAACTGTGGGACGAAAATGGTTTACTCTTGAAAAGTATTGGGGTGAACGGTTCTCTCTTGAAAATGGGTATAATGACGGAAAGGGATACTCTTGTAATTTCATTGTATACGAATCACGCCAACAGATTCTTGATGAACAAGAAGTAGTTGATAAATGCCGCGAAATTAGTAAGGGGTTTGAATATGGGCATAATATGCAAAAACTATCGCTTGAAGATATCCGCGTAATACACAAGATACTATTTAAGGAGTAGCCAATGTATATCCTAGACAAGAATACCGACTACTATGACTATTTCTCCCATATATACGGGGAAGATAAATCTATCACGTTTGACCGTCGAGGCTCTTCTATCATAAAAGATGTGATGTTGGTGGATTTACTGGACGTGGAGAGACGGACGTACGATTTGTATTCTGGTTTGATAATTAAGTAGACCCTGCCTTAACTCTATATATTAACAGTATCACAGAGTTTCCCTAGAAACACTTGTCCTCTCCTAGAGGAGATTATCCTTTAGGGGGGAGTGTTTCAGGAGCACGGCATCACGTCGTACCCTAGGCAGTAGAATAGATATCCATCTACATGCTTGACTGATTTATCAGAAGTATATCTTCTGCCTACTACTACGGCTCTGTCATCTACACTTGTCACCGTTTGCTATTTCGTAGGTTCTCCCTGTCTAGCAGCTATATTGGGGTATGACAGGTTATCCGAAGTTTCCCCTAGCTTTTCGTGTTCGTGGGCGTAAATATATAGAAAAGGTGAAAATAAGTAAAGGGATACCCTTGGTAGGGGTTGACAAGTACTTCTATCTGTGTTAAAATGGATAAATCAAGGAGATCAAACAATATGGAAATAAAAAAACGAGACTCTTTTCGGTCTCCGGGGAGAGATCTAAGTCATAGCGATGATATGTTACGTCTAACGGTTGTGCTGTCATATAGAGAGTATTATCTGATACAGAACCTTCTAGCAGAATATGATGTAGAAGTGGAGGAACGATATGAACAAAACCAAACAGCTTCCTTTGGAGGAAACTAATGAAATTTCAGAAACTACTTATTATGGTCACCCTATGGTTGGCCGTGATTCAGCCTTTTTTCGCAGAGAGGCCCGCCGATTGGCACGAAAGTACAAAAATAAAGTCTATCCTGACCCTTCGTGGAGACCAAGCGGAATTGCCTCGTGGCTTACCGCATTGTGTAGCATACAGCGAAAGCCGATTTATCCCCACAGCCAAGAGTGAGCTTGTAGATAATTTCCGTTCTGTAGGACTTATGCAGCAATACAGAAAATATATTGTATATGAAGTGGGGACTTACTCAGATATAAAATGGGAAGATTACAGATGGGACAACCCAGATCATTCTGCTATAGTAGGATGCAACCAGCTAGCAGCAAACATTAAATTATTTCATGGTTCAGTATATCTTGGCGTGCTCTCGTATACTTGGGGAGTAGACAACGTAAAGAATATGAAAAGCATTAAAGATATCCCGCCGAGATGCTTGCGTTACACAGAACAGATTTTATCTTTATTAGATCAATGGGACGAAAGTTGGTAAAAAGGGTTGACATCCCCTTTATTATAAAGTATACTAGAGAAAGAGAGATTAAGGAGGCTATTATGATGACAGCAGAAGACAGGGCAGCTTTGTATTTGAAACTTAAAACGGATGTATTCAAGGCTTGGGATGCAGGATTTGCAGAAGGTCTTGAACCAGCGTTTATGTTGGCAGATACCAAAGACTACGCGAATCAGGGAGACGGAGACAGTATGGATCACGTTCTTGATCTTTTCATGGATGATTGGAAGACATCCCGTGGAGTATGATACTCTAATTATCTGTGGGACAGCTAGGGATATCCTTGACGATGAACTTGCGGGCGCAGAGGTGTGGTCAGTGGGCATAACTAAACTTGAACAATGTAACCGTTATTACGAGCTGCATGGTTTGGAAAGTAAAGCACCAAAATTTACTTATAGGGATGTTCCTTTGAGTAAGATACATGCTTTAGGTTTGCCCCTCAAGAATACGGTATGTGTGATGTTGGCTTGTGCCATAGTAGAAAATAGGCACAAGAACATTAAACTACTTGCTACACCTTTGATGGCATCTAGCGAAAGGATAGCAGAGCGCCCCTCCGTAGCTTTTTTGGTGGGGTATGCCAAAGCTTTAGGATTTAATATCTTCTGGGAAGACGGGATTAATATAAATGGAATCTATATGGGAGGACAACTATGACAGTAAAAATTACGACAGATACTATGTGCCAGAGAAGTGGTGTAATCCTTTTGAAAGACGTTATCCTGTATAACGTACTTGATCTTAGTGGATTGTACTACGGCAGGGACAAAAAGGGTGAGGAACGAGCAGTGCTTATCAACGACGCAGCAATCATGCTGGAGGAATACGAAGATGGGAAAGAGCTACGCGGCTCGAAAACCAGTAAGCCAAAGACCTGAGTCAGATTTCTACCGCACGCCTGAAAGTCTAACACAACTACTTTGTGACACATACGAATTCGGGTGCTTTGATACGATCTACGAGCCTATGGCAGGAGACAATGCTATAGCGGATGTATTGCAGCTCAATGAATACGATGTAGTAACCGATGATATCAGAACTACAGGTAAGAACTTTCTTGAATTTGACGGAAAGGTAGAATACATAGTAACAAATCCTGCATTCAGTATATTCGACGAGACTATACAAAAATGTCAGGAAGTATGTGAGCATGGATATACTTTACTTGGAAAAACAAATTTCTTTGGTGCATATGGAAGGTATAAACAGGGTTTATGGAAAAATCTTAAACATGTGTATATCTTTAATAGGCAAGTTGACTACAGAACGCCACCAGAACAAAACGGACATTTCTGTGTAGGAAACTTGATTACAGGGTGGTTTGTATTTGATAAGGGATGGAAGCATGATTGTTGGAATACATCTATTATGGATGTACAACCGTGGGCTACTCTAGGTAGCTATGATAATTATACAAGGAGAAAAAATGACAAGATTTGATTCAGTTAAAGGTGAGCGTGTTCTTATGAATAATGTAGAAGTCCTTGAAGCAAAGCGGGGCGTTTCTGTTACATTCATCCATGAGGGGAGGAGCACATATGTGACAAATCCTGCTGGGCGAATTCGCTGTAGTAAGAAAGAACGGCTTAGGAGCAGATAAATATGGAGTATGAAACAGTTACTATACCAAGGATTACATATGAAAACCTATTATACAAAGAATCTGTTCTTGAGGCATTGCGTTGTGGTGGAGTAGATAATTGGGACGGCTATAGTGACGCATTACAAGTACTTAATGATGATGAATAAGGGTATTCCTTGACGAATATGAAGCTGGTGTTATAATGACACTAGCTTTTTTGTTTTTAGGAGATACTAATGAGTCGTACTAGCTTTTTCACTTGGGATAGAGTTGCTACCTTGGTGGAATACCCACATCTTATAGGACATCTTTGTGGCTTTAAGGATATGACAGAAGTCCATTCAGGGTGGATTAAATACGTACACGATAATAGACAAGATTGTGCATTAATGGCTAGTCGAAGTTCTTTCAAGAGTACAGCTATGGTTATAGTTGGTGTGATCTACCGTCTCATGCGAGATAAGAATGAAACTATTTGTATTATGCGTAAAAGTTATAGTAATGCCGCTGAAGTACTCCGTACTATAATGAATCTTTGCGAATCCCCCATCATACATGAGCTTCTTACCTTCTGCTGGTTTGCTATGAAAGATAGCAGGATCCCAGACAAAGCAGAATGGCGTTTCAATATAAGAAAAGAAGGAAGAATCAATCTTTCTGTTAGAACCTCCTGCTCACCAGAGCCTACGGTTATGGCAGTAGGGATAGATAGTAATCTTACAGGTGTTCACGTTGATGTCCTTATAGCAGACGACGTTGTAACCCTTCAAGACCGCCTCTATCAATCAGAGCGAGACTATACAAAGCTTGTTATGGCTGAAGCCCGTGGTAATATCGTTAAAAAAACAGGATACTCCATAATTATAGGAACACCATATCAGAGAGAAGATTATTGGTCAGTCCTTGAGGCAGAAGGAATTAATATTCCTAAGTATCCTTATCAAATGCTCCCTTTCATCAAAGAAGAAGAAATAGAAAAAGCCAGAAGCGTCATGTCCCCAGCATATTTTGCTTGTAACTATGAATTGTCATACAAGAATGAATCTGACCAGATATTCTTTGATCCTCATATGGGCAGATGGAATAAAGCGCACAATAAAAGAGTATGTGCACATATTGATGCTTCTTATAGTGGTACAGATACTACCGCCCTTACTATAGCAGCAGAAATGCCAGATGGAAAAGTGAATATGGTAGGATTTGTCTGGCACGAACATATTAAAGATATTATTCCTAAGATCTTCATGCGTCTCCAGCAATACGACGCACATACAGTATACTCAGAACAGAATTCCGACAAAGGCTACACCCTTCATATGCTTGAAGAGCATCCGTTGGCTAAGACGTTTATGATATACCCCGAACTCTATAATGAGTCTATGCATAAACAACTCAAAATAGCCTCTGTCCTTAAAGATAAATGGGATAGTATTATATTCGCAGAAGAAACAGACGACGAATACCTCCTGCAAATCACAGACTGGTCAGAAGACACCAAGTATCTAGATGACTGTCCTGATAGTGCTGCCTCTATACTTCTCCACGGTGGATTCTCTATAGGGGGGGATTGGATGGCTCTTTATAACTAAGGGTATAGCTTGACAGTTTTTGGGCTTACGCCTTAATATGGTTTCATATATTCACAGGAGGCCCTTGTGCCCGAAGAAACTGAAAAACGTAAACCCGGAAGACCCAGAAAGGTAATTCCTGCAACAAATATAGTAACCGAAGTATTCCATGAGGATGGTTGGGATAATATGATCATAGGTCTTGGTCAAGCCCAAGATAGATCCCAATATACCACCTACGGGAATGC
>Ga0302296_1000515_pt1 | contig 32147 bp, 20 predicted proteins | sample III_Fen_N3_1_FD_194546 | JGI IMG/M metagenome (GOLD analysis project Ga0302296, IMG submission 194546) | Peat permafrost microbial communities from Stordalen Mire near Abisko, Sweden - III_Fen_N3_1 | ecosystem: Environmental > Terrestrial > Soil > Wetlands > Permafrost | place: Sweden: Abisko... | reverse complement strand
TATAATCCGTGCAGGTATCGGAAGGTTCAACGTCCAATATATCACTCATACCAATGGGGTAAAAAATTGTTTCGATATTGTGATATCCATCCTCACGTCGTTCAACTACGTTTAATCCAAGATTTATTTTTGCATTGGGGTATGTCAGCATTTGGTTGAGTGGTTAATTGGTTGATTGGTTGATTGGTTGATTGGTTGACTGGTTAATTGGTTAATTGGTTGACTGGTTGAGTGGTTGAGTGGTTGGGTGGTTGACTGGTTGATTGGTTGACTGGTAATATTTTATATTAAATAGTAAATAGTAAATGAATAAATAGTAAATAATTTAAATAGTAAATAAAAAATCAAAGGTAAACATTTTTTTATTTTGTAAATAATGAATGAATATAATTTACATACGATAAATATCACAACATTTCTTCGTATAAAATTTCCCTTTGTCTTTTTCATTTCTTTTTCACCTGTTTTATGTTGTCCCATAGTTATCCCATAGTTATCCCATAGTTGAACCACCTATATCCCATATCATATATAATATGGGATATAGGTAGGATAAACGAGAAATAACCTTAATTCGATCGTAAGAAAAGAAAAAAGAGATATAAAACAGGTTAAGACCAGGAAATTATATTCATTAGAAGGAAAGGAATAATTATAAGATTACATGTATTGAATTAATTCTTCATGATGAAAAACAGATCTTCGAAGCCAAAACCATAAAAGCAGATAATCTATATAGATTTTATTGGTCTGAATGTACATAGTATGAACAAAGTGCTTATTTTACACGTGATTGTATTCAAAATTCTGTGCATGTTGTAATTTTGAAATCAGACATCTACACTTGTATGCAGTCAGCAAGCATTTTGTATGCCAACTAAACGAATTCCGTATTACAAAATAAGGACAAAAATACAATTTTGGAAAGAAGTTATCAACATATTGTTGAAACATTTTTTATATTACTTTCGAAAATGTTTTGTACTTTTGAAACCCGCTAAATAACAACTTGAAAATTCGTAAACTGTAATTATAAAAATGGCTGAAAAACGCAATTACTCTAAGAAACCCACTACCCCTGCTCCTATTCCTGCCAATGAGTTTGGCAAACTTCCCCCTCAGGCCCCTGAACTTGAAGAAGCAGTTTTAGGTGCTATCATGATTGAAAAGGATGCTTACTCCCTGATTTCTGAAATTCTGAAACCTGAATGTTTTTATAAGGTAGCCCATCAAAAGATTTTTGAAGCCATTATGACCCTGGCCATGCAACAGGAGCCGGTGGATATGCATACTGTGACAGAACAATTACGCAAGATCGGCACCATCGACGATGTTGGGGGGCCATATTATATTACCCTGCTTACCGCTAAAGTATCGTCGGCAGCTCATCTTGAATACCATGCACGGATTATTGTGCAAAAGTTTCTGGCCCGCGAGCTGATACGTATTTCGAGCGAAATACAGACAAAAGCATTTGATGACAAGTCGGATGTGGATGATTTAATGCAGGAAGCTGAAGGGTTGCTTTTTGAAGTATCGCAACGAAACCTGAAGAAAGATGTAACACAAATCAGTCCGATCATTGATGAGGCCATTAAACGTATGCAGGTTGCTGCTACGAAACAGGGATCAAGTGGTGTAGCTACCGGTTTTCATAGCCTTGACAAAATTACTTCAGGCTGGCAGAAATCCGATTTAATCATCATTGCAGCCCGTCCGGCAATGGGTAAAACGGCTTTTGTGCTTTCCATGGCTAAAAATATGGGGGTTGATTACAACCAGCCGGTAGCCATTTTTTCGCTTGAAATGTCAAATGTCCAGTTGGTCAACCGTCTTATTATGAACGTATGTGAACTGGAAGGCGAAAAAGTAAAGAATGGTCAGTTAACCAGTGAGGAATGGACAAAGCTCGATAAAGACATTAAAAATCTGATTGATGCTCCGATATACGTAGATGACACCCCGAGTTTATCAGTTTTCGAACTCCGTAGTAAAGCCCGTCGATTAGTAAAAGAACACAACGTTCAATGTTTGATTATTGACTACCTGCAGCTGATGAATGCCAGTGGAATGAGTTTTGGTAGCCGTGAGCAGGAAGTGAGTATTATCTCCCGCTCGTTGAAAGGACTGGCTAAGGAACTCGACATTCCTATCATAGCACTGTCACAGTTAAATCGTGGGGTTGAAGGCCGTTCAGGGTTGGAAGGCAAGCGTCCTCAGTTATCCGATTTACGTGAATCGGGAGCCATTGAGCAGGATGCCGATATGGTATGCTTTATTCACCGTCCTGAGTATTATCATCTGACGGAAGATGCCGAAGGTAATTCGTTGATAGGCATTGCCGAAATAATCATTGCAAAACACCGTAACGGTGCCACCGGTGATGTTCAGTTGAAATTCAAGAATACCTATGCCAAGTTCATGAACAAGGACGACCGGGATAAGGATGATAATCCTTTCAACTCGGGCTATCAGGTTATCTCTTCAAAAATGAATGAAGGTGGAGGTGATTTTTATAATGATCCTGCTTTATTGAACCCGATAGGTTCGAATCCACTACAGGGTACCGGGCGGAATGATGATGTGCCTTTTTAAATCACAATCAATAGAAGACATAAAAAAATGCGGTAAGATTTAAAATCTACCGCATTTTTTTATGTCTAAACTGATTAATGACTTATTTTTTCCAGTTGAGTAGGGTCGTGTCTATATTTGAATACTATGGCAAATACAATTGTAACAACCAACGAATAACCGGCAAAAATAAACCATGAATTCGGCCAACCGGATTTATCTACAATCCAACCGGCGACATAAGAACCAATAAATGCTCCAAAACCATTTGTCATAATCATAAATACACCTTGAGCACTTGAACGTATTGATGAATCAGTCTCATTTTCAACGAAAAGAGAGCCTGAGATATTAAAGAAATCAAACGCCACACCATATACGATCATCGAAAGAACAAGCATCCAGACACCACCACCAGGGTTACCTGTCCCGAGTAGTCCAAAGCGTAGAACCCATGCCACCATACTAATCAGCATGACTTTTTTAATACCAAATTTCCGCAAGAAAAACGGGATCAGCAGTATACATAAAGTTTCAGATAATTGCGAAAGAGAAATTAAAATATTCGCATGCTCCACTCCAAATGTACCTTTATAAAGTGGATTTTTACCGAAGAAATTTGTCAGGTAATCATTTCCAAAAGCATTTGTTATCTGAAGTGACATACCAAGCATCATGGAAAAAAGGAAGAAAATTGCCATCTTCTTTTGTTTAAAAAGTGCAAAGGCACGCAAACCCATGTAATCAACCCATGATTTTTTCACAACAGCTGTACTGACAGCGCAGGTTGGGAGTGTAAAAGAATAAACACTTAAAACAAATCCAAGACCTGCTGACATATATAACTGATACGATGTTTGAGCAAATCCCAACAAATCAACGAATATCATTGAAAAAATAAAACCAACTGTTCCCCACACCCGAATTCGTGGGAAATCTTTTACAATATTAAACCCCCCTTTGGTTAAAACGCTATATGCAACCGAATTAGACAGTGCTATAGTTGGCATATAAAACATGACACTACATAATATCAACGTATATAATGTTTTGTAATCTGTTTGAGGAGCTGCAAAAACAAGAAATATTGCAGCTAAAAAATGACATATTCCCAATAGTTTTTGTGCAGGAATCCAGCGATCGGCAATTATTCCCATTATTCCGGGCATAAATAAGGATGCAATACCCATTGTAGCAAAGAAACTTCCGATTTGGAATCCTTCAAATTTCAAACTTCCACCGAGGTATGCACCAAGTGATATCAGCCATGCACCCCAAATGGCATATTGAAGAAAATTCATTAATGTTAGCCGAAACTTTAATCCCATGATTCTTAGATTTATTATTAAATACGTGTTTTTAAATTCGTGTTGAATTATTTACTATGATTATCCGCAAAATGTCCTGATATAAAGTCATCGTCTCAAATCCAAAGGGATTATATGTATTATAAAAAGCCCTTATTTTCATTTTCTTAATTTCAACTTCACAAATTCAATTTCTTCGGAATTAGTTCTCTTATGTTTTAGAATTTATTCCGGATAATCGTTTATTTAATCTTGCTTTTCCGTTTAATTGCATCACGGATTGTTACAGCTAATTCATATTTTTCGTTACTCAGGGCAAGATCCAGCATTTCCTCCAGCGTTTCCACAGTGAGTAAATCCAGTTCATCGTCCGATAAATCTTCATCATTCTCCGGTAAAACCGTTTTTGGTTCCTCCTGTTCTATCGGTTCTACTTCAGTACCAACAATATCAAGTATTTCCGACTTGATAAATATCGGGCTTTCCGACCTGACAGCCAATGCTACAGCATCCGAAGTACGGGCATCAATGACAAAAGGGATATTATCTTTCACAATATGCAGCTCCGAAAAGAATACGTCATTAACCATATCGTATATAACAACCTTTTGCAACTCGGCATCAAACGAATTCAAAATGCTGTTTATTAAATCGTGAGTTAAAGGGCGCGGAGATTTTTTATTATTCATTTTCAATGCAATAGATTGTGCCTCTGGCTCACCTATCATCACTGAAAACCGACGGTTACCATTTTCCTCACTCAACACCAGACCATAAGTGCCCACAACAGTTTGATTATAAACCAATCCTGTAATCGTCAATTTTATTTCTGAATCCATTTTCATATGTGTATAAAACAGGTTCTTTAAAAGTAAATAATTTAATCTATCATATATGGCCGAAGCCATAATTTTTAAAAAGGACAGCAAATATACTTATATTTTTAAAAGTAAAAATCATATTTAAAAAAAACTTGAAAATATGTTCTCATTTATCGCCTTCTTACGTTCATTATTCTATAATAAAAAGCCCAAAACATACAAACTTTATAAAGTTTGATTATAACATTTTTAAAAGGGAATTACTTTAAAACCACCTCAGTTTTTGATTTATATTAAGAAACTTCATTTAACGTATCTTTTTCGACATCGCATGTATAACATACTAATCATGTTAATATCCTGTATCCGAATAAAGCAAGACCTGATTCAAAGTTTAAACAACCTATAGCCAGAAACGAAAAATATACTTACTTTTGCTGAGGAATAAAAAAAGACAGCATGTTTAAAAAATCGAATATATCAATCCGAAACAAAAAAGCCACTTTCAACTATGAAATTATGGATCGCTTTGTTGCCGGGATACAACTTTACGGCACGGAAATCAAGTCGATACGGGATGGAAAAGCCGGATTGACAGAGACATATTGCACTTTTATCAATAATGAATTGTGGGTAAGGAACATGCATATTGCTACTTATTTTTTTGGCACCTATAACAACCACGATGTAAGGCGAGACAGAAAGCTTCTGTTGAACAAAAGGGAGTTGAATAAGCTTATAAGGGGCACAAAGGAGACTGGCAATACCATTGTACCCACCAAACTGTTTATCAACGATAAAGGGCTGGCAAAGCTTGAAATAGGATTGGCAAAAGGTAAAAAAACGTATGATAAACGCCAGACATTGAAAGAGAAAGAAGATAAAAGAAGCATAGACAGGGCAATGAAACAGTAAGAACCAAGGGTTTAAAGGGTTTAAAGGGTTTAAAGGGTTTAAAAAGTTTAAAGGGTTTGAAGAGTTTAAAGGGTTTGAAAGGTTTGAAGGGTTGGGAGTAACGATTCACTTTGTTGTTTTATCATTTTGCGGTTTAATATGTTTCTGTTTCTTTTCATATAAAAACCGTTTGATTTTTTGTGAAGCAGTTTTCTCAAAAGGCTCGTCCATAATATCAACACGCTTAATTTGAGAAACACGGTTTAATTTTTCGTTCAGTTCTTTCACAAAATGTTGACTCCAGACATGGTATTTTTCATCTATATCACGTATTGCCTGACGACCTTTCTCCTTCTTAACTTCTATAACCGATTTTAAATGGTCTATATTCTTTTCAAGTGCATCAATATCCAACAACACTTTAGCAACTAAATATCCATCTTCTTCAATAACCAGAGACTCAACGACAAACCGTTCATTGTTTATCACTGTCTCAATATCTTCCGGATATATGTTTTCTCCGCTTGCGCCTATTATTGTACTTTTCATCCTACCCTTAATATATAACCTTTTAAAGGAATCGAACTTCCCAAAATCGCCGGTACGAAACCAACCATCAGCTGTCAGTACTTCGCTTGTAGCTTCAGGGTTCTTATAATAGCCTTTCATAACATTGGGCCCTTTAGCCCATATCTCCCCTACTCCTTTTTTATCGGGGTTATTAATCTTCAAATCAACTCCCTGAACAGCAAATCCTGTTGATTGCAGTTTTGTTTGATTCACTCCGGCGCCGGCTAGTAATGGAGCTGTTTCAGTCAGACCATAGCCGATAGCATACGGGAAACGGGCTTCCTGAAGAAAACGTTCAACACGTGAATCGAGCTTAGCACCACCTATGCCAAAAAAAGCCAACCTGCCTCCAAAAGTTTGAATAAGCTTTTTCCCGGCTATGCGATGAATTATTTTCCTTAAAATAAAATTCTCATAGATCATTCGTTTTAAATGATTTCCGGTAAACTTGCTTTGTATTTGTGTTTTATACAGCTTCTCCATGATTAGTGGAACAGAAAGCATCATGGTGGGACGGATCTTGGCTAAAGCAGGCAATAAGGCTGAAGCAGTAGGGGGTTTTTCCAGGTAATAAATCGACGCTCCATACATAATGGGATAAAGCAACCCGATAGTATTTTCGTAAGTATGCGACAAGGGTAGCAAAGACAAAAAAACATCCGAACTTGAAATTGCATGAAAAGTATACGATTGCATGGCAGTAAACGTCAGGCTTTTATGTGACAAAACTACGCCTTTCGACCTGCCGGTAGTACCCGAGGTATATATGATTGCAGCAGTGTCATCTTCATTGACTACTATATGTTGCACCTCTAATTCATTATTTTGACTTCCTGTGAGTAAAGTAAGATGATCAAGTGATATTTTGGATTCCAGATGAGGTAAGTCAAGACCTTCTATCCGTGATGATAATCGGTCACTGATAAATATTGCTTTTGATTCGGAATGAGACAACACATTTTCTATTTCTTCACGGGTAAAATCGGGCAGGATTGGAACAATAATCATTCCGTTGGAGACAACAGAAAAATATGCAATAACCCAATTGGGCATATTATGACTTAATAAAGCTACCTTATCGCCCTTTTTAAGGCCAAGGGAGAACAATAGTCCGGCAACCTGAACTACTTGTGCCCCCAGCTCAGAATACGTCATTGGGGTGCCTCCAACAAAGGAAACAGATGGTAATCCTGCAAAATGTGTTGTTGAATAATTCAATAACGATTGAAGGGTGAGTGGATTTGGAACAATTTTTTTATTCATTTGTATTCTTTTATCAAGAAGAACAATCTAATAGTAAAACTGATGTAAAGATAATCAATAACTAAATAATTCATAATTAAAAATTCATAATTCATAATACAAAACACACATTTCATTATGAATTATTTTAGGATTTGTAGAGGAGAAATATGCAGGGTCGCTTATTTAGATCAGGCAATTGCGTCTTCCACTCTTTAACCGTTTTGGTTTTAATAAATTCGGTATCGAGGGTAATGTCAACCGCAATGCAAAGTCGTGTATTGGATTGGCAGGTTAGCAATATCTCATCAAGCATTTTCATGTTACGATACGGAGTTTCAATAAATATCTGGGATTGATCTTCGGAATAGGCCCTTGACTCAAGTTTTTTCAGGGCTTTTGATCGTTCACCCCGTTCAATGGGCAGATATCCTACAAAAGCAAAACTTTGTCCGTTAAAACCCGAGGCCATAAGTGAGAGTAAAATGGAAGAAGGTCCTACGAGCGGGATAACCTTAAAATTATTCTTTTGAGCCATGGCAACCACATCTGCACCGGGATCAGCAATAGCAGGACATCCTGCTTCGGAAAGTACGCCCATGTCATTACCTTCGATCATGGGTCGAAGGAAACTGCTTAATTCTTCAGGAGTAGTATGTTGATTGAGAATAAAAAAGGTAAGGGTATCAATGTCAATTGCAGGATTCGCTTTTTTTAAGAAACGACGGGCAGTGCGAACATCTTCGACTATGAAAAAACGGAGGGCAGTTACAACTTCAGTATTGTAAGCGGGCAAAATACGATCGAAACCGGTATCCCCGAGTGAGGTTGGTATTAAAAATAATGTTGGCATATATCAGTTTTCAGTTATCAATGAACAAAGACGATTTTAGCTAAAATATATCCGGACAGGTCATCTTCCTAATCGTACGGAATAGAAGCTATTCAAATGGATTTTGACTTAGTATCCGGTATAAAAAAAATTAGTCGTCACTTTTCCTTTTAATTTTTCAAACTCTTCAATGAGAATCTCCCATTCATAGATTTTCTGTTCCAGTTCCCGTTGTTTCTTTTGATATGACAAAATAAAATTATTGTCCGACGCATTCTTTGGAAGTTCAAGCAACTTTTCTAACCCGGTTATTTCAGCTTCGAGGATTGACACATTCTTCTCAATTTCTTCTACAGCTTTTTCTGCTTTACGTACTTTACGATTGTGTTCTTTACGTGCTTCGTAGCTCATTTTGTTTTCTGAAAAAGCTTTTTCAGTGGATTCGGTAGCAGATTTTAATGAATTTGAGACTTCGAGTTCCTTTAGTGAATCCATTTTTTTATACTGAAGGAATTCATAGATTCCACACAAATGTTCACGTACTTTCTTATTTCCAAATTCATATACTTTAGTTACAAGTCCATCTAAAAATTCACGATCATGCGAAACAAGAATCACTGTACCATCAAATGCTTTAATAGCTTCTTTGAGTACATCCTTCGATTGCATATCGAGGTGATTGGTAGGTTCATCGAGAATAAGCAAATTTACAGGCTCCAGGAGCAACCGGATCATTGCCAACCTACTGCGTTCACCTCCGGACAGTACTTTCACTTTTTTATCGGAAGCCTCTCCACCAAACATGAATGCTCCAAGGATATCCCTTATTTTTGTCCGGATATCACCTACTGCCACATAATCGATTGTCTCGAATACTGTTTTGCTTTCATCCAGCAGGGAAGCCTGATTTTGGGCAAAATATCCTATCTTTACATTATGACCTAATTTCATTATCCCGGCATATTCAATCTGGTCCATAATACACTTGACCAGTGTACTTTTCCCTTCTCCGTTTTTGCCTACAAAGGCCACTTTTTCACCCCGGTTAATAATCATCCCTATATTATCAAGAATTAAATTATCACCATAAGTTTTGGACAAATGCTCTATCTCAACAGGAATACTTCCGGAACGAGGTGCCGGAGGAAATTTAAGACTTAGACGGGAATTGTCCTCCATATCAACTTCCAGCCTTTCAATTTTATCAAGATGCTTGATCCTGGATTGCACCTGAATAGCTTTTGTAGCTTTCGAACGAAACCTATCGATAAAATCTTCTGTTTCCTGAATAAGTTTTTGCTGGTTCTCGTAAGCCCTTACCTGCTGGTCGTGACGTTCTTTGCGCAGTTCAACGTATTTTGAATAATTTACATTGTAGTCGTATATTTTGCCTAGCGATATTTCAATAGTGCGGGTAGTCACCGCATCAATAAAAGCACGGTCATGGGAAACCAGGAGGATAGCACTGTTTGTCGTTGAAAGAAAGTTTTCAAGCCATTGTATCGATTCAATATCGAGGTGATTGGTAGGTTCATCGAGTAACAATACATCGGGACGTTGCAATAAAATCTTAGCTAATTCAATGCGCATACGCCAACCTCCGCTGAATTCGGAACATTGCCGTTCGAAATCCGTACGCATAAATCCAAGGCCTAACATTGTTTTTTCAATTTCACCGTAGAAATTGCCATTTCCGATGATTTGCAAGTGTTCATTGGAATGGGTTAATCTTTCGAGAAGCAGATGGTAGTCTTCGCTATCATAGTCTGTACGTTCAGATAATTCGACATTCATCTGTTCAATCTCAGCTTGTAACCTTGTAATATGTTCGAAGGCTTTTTCGGCCTCCTGCATAACAGTGGTACCTTCATTGTGGATCATATGTTGCGGAAGATACCCTATTGTCAGGTCTTTGGGTATTGTAACCTTGCCTTTGGTAGGTGCCTGCTTCCCGGAGAAAATGCGCAACAATGTTGTTTTACCGGCACCATTTTTACCTACTAACGCTATTTTATCCTTGGAATTAACAAGAAAACTAATTTCATCAAAAAGTGGTGATCCACCAAATTCAACAGTAAGCTGCTCAACAGAAATCATATATTTATCTTACGAATAACTTCAAAATAATTAAAAAAACAAAACAATCGATCCTGAAATCAAGGCTTATTTTTGATTTTCGCATATAATTTAGAATCAACCTTACGCCACAAAAAATAGGTAAGTACTGAAGCTAATGAAAATGCCACTAAAATCAAAACTCCTATTTTCCATTCACGACCAATAATTCCTAATGTAATAAACCCCAAAGATACTACTAATAAAACGAAAGTAACCTGACGATGTCTTAAACCTGTCTTCAGCAGTAAATGATGAATATGGTTTTTATCAGGATGAAATGGTGAAACCCTCTTTTTTACTCGGGTCAACATTACTCGCATAGTATCAAATAAGGGAACTGAAAGGACACAAATCGCAACTGCAGGTGCAGCAGACATTTGGAATGGCTCAGAAATGCATTTATAGGCATTTATTTCGCAGAATTCGAACACATACAGTGTTATCATATATCCGAGCAGCAAAGACCCTGAATCCCCCATAAATATCTTGCGTTTTCCACCGAAAACATTGTATAAAAAAAACACGAAAAGTGACCCGGCCATGGCAAAAGCTGATATTGCCAGATTGATGTTTGAGGTTAAATTGAAATATACAGCAAAAAACAAACAATACAGTATGCCTAATCCGGAAGCTAATCCATCAACGCCATCAATCAAATTCAACGAATTAATAATAACCACAAATACAAAGAACGATAGGATATAACTCGTTCCGATTGACAATTCATTTATACCTAAAAAGCCATGTAAATGTGACAACCTTACATCCGAAACCACTATTAAGAAAAAAGCAGATACTAATTCTCCTAAAAGCTTCCAGGTAGGTCTGATTGCAATTAAATCGTCAACAAAACCAATAATCAGGATTATAAAAACACCAACGATCGTAAATTGCAGATCACTGATTATCCCATAACTAAACAAAAACACTGTCGATAAAAACGAAATAAAGATATTGATACCACCAATATTTGGGATTATTCCTTCGTGTGATGTTCGTTTATTTGGTTTAACAACAAAATTTCTTTTTTTTGCAATATCTATGACCAAAGGCATAAAACACAGACCGATAATAAATGAAACTAATGTTGAAAAGTATGGAAATTCGTGTATAAAATTATTTAAATAAATCATTATTAAAAAATTATTGTTTATACATCCAGGCGCTCATATTGAGAATTTTTGCTTAAAAATTCAGGGACTATTTTTTTCATAAGAGATACAGTCAGGAAATTCTTACACATAAAACTGTACTGAATTAATTCATCAATCTGAAGTGATACTTTATCATAATCATACTCTTGCACTTTTGCAATCATAATCTTAGGATTATGGGTTTTTGTCGTGACCTCTTTTTTATTTAAAAGCTCCTCGTACAATTTCTCTCCGGGACGTAAACCTGTAAACTCAATTTTAATATCTACTTCAGGAATAAAGCCGGCTAATCGAATCATCTTTCTGGCTAAATTTACTATTTTAACCGGACTTCCCATATCAAAAATAAAAATCTCACCACCATGCCCCATTGAACCTGCTTCTAATACCAACATACATGCTTCCGGAATAGTCATGAAATACCGAATAATTTCAGGATGAGTTACAGTAACCGGACCTCCTTTTTCAATCTGGCTTTTAAAATGAGGGATTACAGATCCATTTGATCCTAAAACATTACCAAACCGGGTTGTAATGAATTTGGTCGTTGTGTTGCCTTCCGACTGCAGTTTATTGAATAAAGACTGCACATATATTTCAGCTATTCGTTTTGATGCTCCCATTACATTGGTTGGATTCACAGCTTTATCTGTCGAAATCATCACGAAGTACTGTACTTTATATTTAACCGCTAAGTCAGCTAAGTTTTTTGTTCCCCTCACATTTACCTGAATACTCTCAACCGGGTTATCTTCCATAAGTGGAACATGTTTATAGGCAGCTGCATGATAAATATAATCAGGTCTGAACATTTCAATCATATATTCCATCCGTTCTTTATTCCTGACATCACCAAGAAAAGTACAAAAATTTTGATCCGGGAATTTTTCTTCCAGTTCCAGTTTCAATGTATGCATGGGTGATTCGGCCTGATCGAGCAAAACAATCAAATTAGGTTCAAACTTAATAACCTGTCTTACAATTTCACTTCCAATAGAACCTGCTGCCCCTGAGATTAGGACAACTTTTGACTTTAACTGCTTAGCAATTTCATCGCAACAAATATCGATTTTGGGTCTTTCCAGTAAATCTTCAATTTGTATTGATTTAATTTGTTTAATGTTAGGCATATCATTTTGCCAGATACCCATGGGTGGAGAAGTCAATACAGAAAGATTATTATTAATAAATATATCCAGATCAGTATTTGGATTAATCTGATTCATTTTATTAGGTGAAACTATAATTGCTTTTGCTTTATTCACAACGTGTTTCCTAACTGTTATCTCATCATAATGATACACTGAAACACCCATAATAAGCCGTTGGGAAGCATTTTTATCATCATCTATAAAACCTACGAGTTTATATTTATTATCCTCAGTCGATCGAATCATTTTAGCTATCCCAATTGCAGCAGCCTGAGTGCCAAAAATCATTACTGGAGTTATTTGTCCTGAATTCTGAGTAAAATAATCATAAATTGATTTTACGGCTAAACGTAAAATAAAAAGTAAAAGAAATGATAAAACTCCATAAATTATCAAGGTGGAATAATAAAACATCTTATTGGTTGTAGACATGAAAACGATAAAATTCGTTATAGCTATAATCCCTATGTTTAGGAAAACTGCCATCAGCAATTTAGAGGCATCTACATAACTCGAATAGCGCAATACACCGGAATAAGTATGGAAAATCCAAAAGAAAAACACCTGAAGTGTCATAACAATTCCAAGTCGCTGAAATACAGTAAATATCCTGTCATCTAAAACTGTATTATAAATCTTTTCAGATATGTGAAAGGATAAATAATATGATACTAAACAAATTAGAATGTCGAATGATAATACAACCCAACGAGGAATATATTTAAGGTTTGTAAGGTGTGAAAAAACATCCGAACTCCACAAAAAAGTAAATCTGTCTTTCATGTCGTATAGATATAGTCGGTATTGTTCATAAAATTAGTCTGCAAAGATAAGTTTAAAAAGCGAAAATAATACCTGATAATTTTTTTTATAGTTTTAAAACAAATTACTTTTTTGTAAATGCTTCATTTTCTGATATGATTTTTTTTCATTCCCAAAAATCGGGTAAACAGTGTAGAATGAAAAAATAATATATATATCTTTGTATCCTCTAACAAAAAACAAAAATATGTCAATACAAAGTGAAGATTCTAGAAGGGTAACTACTCAAAGGTTGTTGGAAATGAAACAACGTAATGAAAAAATTAGTATGCTTACAGCTTATGATTATACAATGGGATATATTGTCGATCAGGCCGGGGTGGATATTATTTTGGTAGGTGATTCTGCATCTAACGTTATGTGTGGCAACGTAACCACATTACCTATTACGCTGGATCAAATGATATTTCTGGCGAAATCAGTTGTTCGTGGAGTGAAACGTGCTTTGGTGGTAATTGATATGCCTTTTGGCAGTTATCAGGGAAATTCAAAAGAAGCACTTGCCTCAGCAATCCGCATTATGAAAGAGACTCATGGTGATTGTCTGAAGGTAGAAGGTGGTGAGGAAATAATTGAATCTGTGAAAAGAATTTTGAGTGCAGGGATTCCGGTTATGGGACATTTAGGATTAATGCCTCAATCAATAAATAAATATGGTTCATATGCAGTTCGTGCAAAGGAAGACGCAGAAGCTGAAAAGCTTCTGCGTGATGCCCATTTACTGGAAGAAGCCGGTTGTTTTGCTATAGTCCTGGAGAAAATTCCCGCAAAGCTAGCTAAACAAGTTGCTTCCGAATTAACAATCCCAATCATAGGCATCGGTGCTGGAGGAGGATGTGATGGCCAGGTATTGGTATTGCATGATATGATCGGATTGACTCAGGATTTTTCACCACGTTTTTTACGCCGGTATGCAAATTTACAGGAAATAATGAATGATGCTATTGAGCACTACGTTCAAGACGTGAAATCGGGAGATTTTCCAAACGAAAAAGAACAGTATTAAAAATATAAATTGTACTTACTTTTATCAACTAAAAAATCCCATTGAAATAATTTCAATGGGATTTTTTAGTTGATAAAACTTCGCTCTATTCAACCATATTATGAAATACATTCTGAACATCTTCGTCATCTTCAATTTTATCGATTAATTTCATCACCTGAGCTTTTTGTTCATCGTTTAGCTCCTTCATATCATTCGGGATACGTTCAAATTCTGCACTCAAAATTTCAAAACTATTTTCTTCAAGATATTTTTGTATGGAAAAGTAAAATTGGAAATCACCATATAAAAGGATTCCTTCTTCATCTTCTACTAATTCATCCACTCCAAAATCAATCAACTCTAATTCAAGGTCTTCAAGGGAAACTCCTGCCTTCGGATTAATCCTGAAAATACACTTGTGATCAAACAAAAACTGTAACGAACCGGTAATGCCCAATGATCCTCCATTTCGATTAAAATAGCTTCGGATATTAGCTACAGTCCGGGTAGGATTATCGGTAGCAGTTTCCACAACAATAGCAATTCCATTCGGACCATAACCCTCATACACTACTTCTTTATAAGCAGATTCATCTCTCGAAATCGCTTTTTTAATGGCGCGTTCAACATTTTCCTTAGGCATATTCTCCTTCTTCGAAGTTTGAATCACCATTCTCAAACGTGGATTTGTATCCGGATCTGCTCCTCCTTCGAGTACAGCTATTGTAATTTGTTTTCCTAGTTTAGTAAAAACGCGAGCCATATTACCCCAACGTTTCATTTTCGTAGCCTTTCTATATTCGTACGCTCTTCCCATATTTTAATTTATCTAAGTATTCTTTTTGATGTTTTTATTACAAATTTTTATATTTGTAAAGATGGATTAATTTCGGTGCACAAAAGTATTAAAACACTTGGATAATCCCATCATTTGTTTCATCTTTTTTAAAATTAATTTTTACCTATTGTGCTTTATAATTCATTCCCAATCACAATTACAGTCCTTTTTCCTATTGGAACTATGAAGCCCCCTGTTTGCCCGTTCTTTTTTATCCAGGACAAGATTCATACCCACGGACAAATTAAAACGCTTTGAATTATAAGGTATTGGAATATTAATTTGTGGATTACCAGCTCCTAAATCCGATAGCGAAAGCGTTGCTTTCTCAAACGGGATATAATCGGCAGCCATAAACCAATGGAATATGCCTGACTTTACCCCCAGCCCAGCACCAATGGTACTCAATCTTCCATTAAGAAGAGAATAGCTTAGGGATGCATTTAACCATTTATTGGGTCTTGCATTTACCGAACCTGTAATTTCTTCTATTAAGATGTATTTAAATAACCGCGTATAGGAAAGTAGGCCCAGGTTTATCTTATCATTCAATAAGCTGTATTCAAACCCTAAATTGATTTTTGCTGTGGTAACTGTTGTATAGGAACCGGTCGTAACTTTAGAACTTGTTGAAGATTTAAATGCGTTGGAAATTGAATCTATCAATGTATTGCCTAAAATCAATCGATTGTATACATCCTGGAATGTATTTATAGTCGTATTGCTGTTTAATGCCTGAATTCCGTTAAATGTGTAATCAACTCCATATTGATAATTTTGAGCATTTGCTGTCCAATGGATAAATCCAATATCATTGATAGCTCCTGATAGCCTGATTTTTTTATTTAAACGGTATTCAAAACCAATATCAAATCCAGCACCTATTCCTGAAGGACTTAACCATCCGGAGGCAGTAGAAGGAGTCACATAACTAAAGTTCTGATAATTATCTACATTTTTCAATTGTACAGGACCCGCATAATTGGCAGTTCCTGTGCCTTTCAGCGTCCATTTTTCAGTTCCGGCCTCCATTACAAACCGATTGTTCCCGTTTGAGATATTTGCTGTTCCCATAAGAAATTTCAATTTTCCTCCAACCAGCCACTTTTTATTCAGTTGTTTTGAATAACCCAACGCTGCTTCGGTATACAGGCTCACATCTCCTTCCAGTTTTGTAAAGTCAAAAGAGTTATTTTCAGGGTTCGGAGTGCCGAACAGCGATATTTGAAACAGCGTTTTTGGTACATTAACCTTGCCTTCCATTTTTTCTGTCAACGAGAAAGTCCAGTAAACCGATTCATGCCTAAATCCGAATGATAGCAGGTTGGTCTGAAAATCAAGATCTATCATCGTATTCGATTTTAATGTATGATAAAAACGGGGGATATTCCCCAATGAATCCAGAAATGAAATTGTTCTCCCGTTCTTGTTATAGATTACATCTTTAAGTGTAAGTGAGTTATTGCCTACATTAAATTGAGTAAATCCGATTATAGGTAAACTCAGGTAAAAATCGGTGGTTGGTTGAAATGATGCATTTAAAAAATGACGAACAGGAACATCTTCCATGAAATATAAGCTATTCACTTGCTGTGCCTTGAGGAGAAGAGGTGTGTTACTTATCATCAACAAAAAAAGCATGAATTTTATTGATTTCATTGTAAATAGCTCATTGTTGAGTTTTTGTTCCTAAAGTTGTATTTACATCTCCTTTTACAAACAATCCTACTTTCAAATCAAATGTATTTGATGTGATGAAATGAATGTTTGAATTAATATCATTTCCATCAATCCTTACTTTGTACTTCAGGACACGGGCTTTCTTCAAAACATCAAACTGTTCATTGGTAACAACCAGTTGAATAGATTCTTTATTTTCTTTTCCCGGAAGTACAATCCCGTTACCATCTACCTTACCGCCCTGGATCACATAACTCTTCACAAAGTTCGTTGGTAAAACCTTACCCTGGGAATCTGTCAGGTCAAAAGTAAACGAGGTCCTAACCGGCAAGCCATTGATTACATTTAATATTAATGCAGTTGAAGCAATTTTAGTATATGAGAATTTATTCAGTGCATTTGAGATTCCAACAAAAATATTTGGTATCGAATCACTGAATTCGTAATAACTACCTTTAGAGAAACTTAATGGAATAACTGTTTTCAATACGACTTTTATCTTTGCATCCGATGTTATAAAGCTTGGTGATTTATCTTTTGCTGTAGATAAAGAATCAACACTTGCAGTGAAATCATATTGCAACATATCAGGCTTCGATTCATTTTCAAACAACAAATTTGTACCTCCCCAGTCTTTGTTGAGAGTTGGGAAAATCAAATGAACGGTATCTCCTGGATTGGACGGTTTCTTTTTTAATTCAATATTAACATCCGGACTCCCATTAAAATTTGCAAATACCGGGTTGACATTTAGATCGGTGCTTATATAAGTTTTTATTAAATTAATCTTAAAATTCAGATACATCCCGACATTGCTTATTGCAGAGATAAATACCTGTGGATTAGCAAACTTCAGTAACCCGTTTGGCAGGTTTTTATCAAAGTCTATTCCTTGCTTAAATGAATTGGATAAATTAAAGCCGGATTTAAAAGTACCATACACGACCGAATAATCAAGTTGCTTAAAACTTATCTTGTCTGTGACGCTTGATGTGGAACATAAAACCAATGGTAAAGCACCTGTCTTTGCATCCAGCCTGATTTCAATGGGAATCCCTTTATCTCTACCTGTAATATTCATCATGAAATTCGAAAGGACAACATCATATGGTATTCCGTAACCGGTTGGCTTAAAATTTATGGTACTTGAATTGCCATTCAACATTCTTATCTTACCATTGGGGAATACTATGGAGAATTGTAAATTACCTGGATTAATACTTGCTAAATCCGGACTTACATTGATTACAACACAAATGGTTGCTGATTTAACAAGGATGCTATCCACCCGGTCACCGTTATTACCTGTATTGAGACCTAAATTGACAGTATCAGTAACAGCTATAGTTGGCAACATAGAATTTGAAAGTATAAACATACCAGGCAGTCCTAACGTTATATTCCTGTCCAATTCCTTTGAATTTGCAAGGAAATTTAAGACAGGAAATTTAAACTCAGAACTATCAACACGTTGATAATTAATCTCCGAATCATCAACTGTCAGGTACTTACTCAGGGAAACATTCGCTGATAATAATTGACCTAAACTTACATTTGCTCCCCCGACAGGAACGATTAAATCGGGATGTAAACTTATATCGTTCGAAATATTGTTCAAATCAATATCAGCTTCACATGAAACAAAGAGGATTGAAAAAAAGACTGAAAGAAGTAATAGAAATCTGAAATTCATGAATTTAAGGTATGTTTTTTGAAGAAATATCTCTGTCGGAGAATATGTTCCTTCAAAGAAATCCAAAGATATATAGTTTTCACAACTAATTACTCAGTTTGTAGTTATTTTTTGAATCAAAGGCTGTATTCGGAAAATTTACCAGAAACACTGTTTCTGTTGCTCTTGTTACAGCCGTATATAACCAACGGTAAAAATCACTGTTTATTTGATCCTCGGCAACTTGCCCTGGATCAATAAATACTTTTTTCCACTGGCCTCCCTGTGCTTTATGGCAAGTTACCGCGTAAGCAAATTTCACTTGTAAGGCATTATAATATTCATTTTCAAATATCTTTTTAAACATTTCGCGTTTTGTAGTTATCTCTGGATAATCTTCACCTACTGCTTCAAAAAGCCTGTTTGTCATTTCGTTCATTTGAGCTGGTGAATCAGATTGTAAGGAATCAAGCCATATTAGGGCATCAATTTCCCAATCCAGATCCAATGATCGCAATGTCAGGTCAACAAATCTGAATCCATATATGTCATGATGTTTTTTTACCCGAACAATCTGAAGAATGTCGCCATTGGCAATGAAGTCTATTTCCTTGTATGGTTTGTTCCAGTAATAATTATTTCGGGTAACCATCAACAAATCACCGTTTGTCAATTCATCTTCTTTCATCATTACTCTTCCCCTGATGCCGTTATTATAGATATTAGCTCTTTTATTTGAGCGGGTAACCACAATCGTGTCCTCCACTCCCACTCCATCATACGCTTTCTGTATTTCATCAATTAATTCTGCTCCATTTAGTTTCCGAATATCATTAAAACCTGTCAGGTTGAATGTTGGAAATTCGGTGGTAAGCTCTTCCGTTATTTGTTGCCGAAGGAAGGTGGCATTGTGTAAAATTCCGCTTTCCAATGCCTGACGAACAACGTGGGTTAATGTAAATTCAGTTACTTTTAATCCATATCCTGATAAATTTTCCTTTTCCAAAGCAGGACTAATAGGCTGCATGACGGGAGGTAATTGTGCTGTATCACCCAATAACAACAAGCTGCACCCTTCAGCACCATATACAAAATGTATCAGGTCATCGAGCAGACGACCTGTTCCAAAAGTGGTTTCTGCTCCTGAATTTGAAATCATGGATGCTTCGTCAACAATAAAAAGGGTATGTGTAGTCAGATTATCTGCCAGTTGGAATCGAAAGTCTGACATCGATTTCTGTCGGTAAATCTTTTTATGAATGGTAAAAGCCGGATAACCAGAATATCCCGAAATAACTTTTGCTGCCCGACCTGTTGGTGCCAACAAAACTGTTTTTTGTTTCAATTCATTTAATGCACGTACCAAAGCACTGATAACCGATGTTTTTCCGGTTCCGGCATATCCTTTCAACAGAAATAGCTTTTCTTTATCGGTTGACATCAGAAAAGCACCCAATTCATCCAACAGATGTACCTGCTGTTCGTTAGGTTCAAATGGCAACTGAGCCCGAATGCCGGAAGCTATAAAGTTCTGTAACATTTCGCAAAGGTAATCATAAGCAATTAATAATTAATAATGAACAATTAATAATTGAGTTTTGTATTATGAGTTGAAATTATGCCTATTTTTGTTTTTTATTCGTGTAAATCGTATAAATTAATTCATTTATGAAAAAAATAATCCTAACTTTTATGACAGGTATTCTAATGTCTTGTGGTGCCGAAAAGGCTGCTACACCTCGTATTGAAGATTTCAAGTATACGGTGGATAAATTTGCCGATATTGAAATATTACGTTACCGCGTTCCCGATTTTGAAAAGTTGAGTCTGAAACAAAAAGAGCTTGTTTATTATTTAAATCAGGCAGCACTCGAAGGTAGGGACATTTTTTATGATCAAAACAATAAATACAATTTGTGTGTGCGCCGAACCCTTGAAGCTGTTTACCTTAATTACAAAGGAGACAGGAAATCCAGGGAATTTAACCAGTTAACGATATATTTAAAACGCGTATGGATGGGAAATGGCATACATCATCATTATTCAGCGGATAAATTTATTCCTGATTTTTCATCTTCTTATTTTGCAGAAGTGGTAAAAAACATTGACTCTTCTAAATTACCTCTTTTAAAAGGTGAAACGGTTAATATGCTTATCGCTAAACTTACTCCGATCCTTTTTGATCCGAAAGTTTATCCTAAACGTATCAATCAGGCTGAAGGAGTAGACTTAATAAAGACTTCCGCCAACAATTATTACGAAGGCGTTACTCAATCTGAAGTAGAAGCTTTTTATGCTAAAATGAAGAATCCGGCAGACACCACGCCGGTATCATACGGATTAAATAGCAAGCTTGTGAAAGAAAACGGTATTTTAATAGAAAAAATATATAAAGTAGGAGGTCTCTATAGTGCTGCGATCAGTCGGATTGTAGGCTGGCTGGAAAAAGCGGCTAAAGTAACTGAGAATGACAAACAACTCGATGTGATTAGTTCTCTGATTGAATTTTATCGGACAGGTGATTTAAAGAAATATGATGAATATTCAATTAATTGGGTAGAAGACCTTAATTCTCAAGTCGATTTTGTAAACGGATTTACCGAAACTTACGGCGATCCACTGGGCATGAAAGCCAGTTGGGAATCAATTGTCAACTTTAAAAACATTGAAGCTACCAAACGTACCGAAATAATAAGTGCCAATGCCCAGTGGTTTGAAGATCATTCACCTGTGGATGCCCGGTTTAAGAAAGAAACTGTAAAGGGTGTTACCGCTAAGGTTATCACAGCTGCCATTTTAGCCGGTGATTGTTATCCTGCTACTCCTATAGGTGTAAACTTACCAAATTCAAACTGGATTCGCCATGAACACGGCTCAAAGTCTGTCACCATTGAAAATATTACTGAAGCCTATGATCAGGCATCACTCGGTAATGGTTTTGCTGAAGAGTTTATGGTAGGTGATTCGGAACGGAAACGTGCTAAAGACTTTGCTTCACTGACTAACAATTTACATACTGACCTGCACGAATGTCTTGGACACGGATCAGGCAAATTACTTCCGGGCGTTGATCCTGATGCCTTAAAGGCGTATGGTTCAACCATTGAAGAAGCTCGTGCCGATTTATTTGGATTATATTATATGGGTGATTCCAAAATGACTGAATTAGGCTTGCTTCCTGATAAAGAAGCCTATAAGGCAGAGTATTATTCTTTCATCATGAATGGGTTGATGACACAATTAACCCGTGTACAACCTGACAAAAACATTGAAGAAGCTCATATGCGTAACCGCCAGCTTATAGCTTCGTGGGTATATGAAAAAGGGAAAGCAGATAAAGTGATTGAAATGATAAAACGGGATGGTAAAACATACGTAGTTATTAACGACTACTCAAAGCTTCGCTTGTTATTTGGTAAATTACTGGCAGTAATCCAAAAAATTAAATCAACAGGTGACTTCGAAGGAGGTAAAATGCTGGTCGAAACATATGGAGTAAAAGTCAATCAACCCTTGCATGCCGAAGTGTTGGAGCGTTATAAAAAACTTCATTTAGCTCCCTATCGCGGATTTGTAAACCCTGTTTATACGTTGGTGAAAAACGGAAAAGGTGAAATTACCGACGTTACTGTATCCTATACTGAAGGGTATTTGGATCAACATTTACGTTATTCAAAGGATTATTCAAGCCTGCCCACCTACAACTAAACAAGAAATTAAATTATTAATAAACGAGGTTATCTCCTGAAGATATAGCCTCGTTTATTCTATTTTTTCTTATTTCTAAAAGCTCACCTATTATTTTTCGCATCTTACCAACCAGAGGTGTGTTGTCGTCCGAATGAATCACAAAGTCTGCACGGGTTAATTTATCTTCTTCCGAAAGTTGATAGGCCATTCTTGCACGTACATGCTCAGGGGTTACACCATCACGTTTCACCACACGGTCAATACGAATATCTTCTTCAGCAGTAATTAAAATCACTTTATCAACTAATTTATTAAATCCGCTTTCGTATAAAATAGCAGACTCAATAAAAAGCATTTTCTTGGGATATCTGTTCATTACCCAATTATTGAAATCTTCCATTACCAATGGATGAACTATCGAGTTCAATTTGGTTAGTAATTCAGGCTTTCCAAAAACTATTTTTCCTAACGCAGATCGATTGAGTCCTTGCTCAGTGTAAATATCTTTTCCGAACAAATCAACCAGTTTTTTTTTCATGGCCGAGTGCTCATTTTGTAGTCTACGGGCTTCTAAATCGGTGTCATACACAGAATAACCTTCTGCACGCAACAAATGTGACAATGTAGATTTTCCACTGCCAATACCACCGGTTATCCCTATAATGAGAGGTCTTTGCATTGAATTTAATTATCGTAAATGTTATAATACTGTATTCTTCTTTTTTGATTGAAACAACAAAAGACTTTATTCAGTTCATCAGTTTGGCTAAATTAGTATTTTTTGTGGTTTTTAGAACCCAAAACTAAATCCCACCGTGACGGTTGTATTTTTGCCTTGCAGATAGGCCGGAGTAAATAAATCCAGGTATCCTTGACTGGTTTCTCTTATTTCACCGGTAATTGGTGAGGAGGTTAAGTTGTATCCCCGGATGTCAGAATATGTTACATTGATAACAGCATAGGCATTATTTACAACTTCATATTGGGCATTAAAACCGATTGTTTTATTACTCCAGGTAATCTCTCCCAATATAGGCTGGCTGATAATGTTATCAATAGCATGTCCATCGCGTACATAATTATATTCATTTCCATGTTTTGCATCAACATACGAAAGATTCAGGTCCAATCCCCGAATAGGTTTATATCGCAAAGCAAGATACATTTCCTGAGAATTATCCCCCAGGTAGCTTCCAAGGTTATACCCGTTAGAAGCCCAGGTAAGTGCAGGAATGGAGTGTTTATAATTTATGATATTTGTAAGTGTATACTCACCTACAATTGATAAGTTTTCAAAGGGAAAATTGCTCAGGTTGGCACCTGCTTTTATTGAAACCGGATTTCGTTCTTTACTGGAAGGCAAAAACCGGCTCCACATAATTTCATCCGAATAAACAGAAGTAAATAGGTGCAGATGTTTTATATTGCGTGAACTGATGTTCATAAAGACCTGTGAATTCTGATTCTCCAGATTTAACCCTTTAGTCAACGTATGGTCAATGGATTTGTAAAATGCAATCGGTATATAATAGGCCGGTTGATCATTTTCTTCAGAATAAATAATTGAATTACCAATAGATATATTCAAGTTACGGATGGGAATAAATGTAAACATATTCGCCGAAATAAACTTATTCGTCATGCGGTAGTGCTTTGCACCCAGGTTGTCGAGATAATAGCGGGTTGAATCAATTATATTCGAAACCAGCCAACCATGAAAATACTGCATTTCAAACCATTTTGTCGGTTTAAGATGCAACGTTAACATTGGAAATGATGGTGTTCTGCCGGAAAGGATATTTGAACCATGATAATTGTCACCCCAGATTACATTGTCCTTTACCAAACCTATTGAGCCCCAGTTCCATGAATACTTTATTCCTCCTCTGGAGTCACTGAAATCACCACCTGCCGTTGATTCCTTGTATTCGTACCCCGGAAAATCATTCAGATAGGTTGGTCTGGCCAATAAGGGCCCATCAACCGAGATATCGCGCAAACTGCCATAGATGCTCAGATGGGTTGAAATCATCGTTTGCAGGTCGGCCCCATACCAACGTTTAATGATAGTGCCATTTCCATTAGCTGTAACACTCATGCCCAGGATTGGAGTAATACGGGCCCGGAAAAGTGTGTCACGATAATTAAACGCGGGTTGCAGGAATGCAGCTGTTAGTTGATCGTTTTTTGATATATTTAGATGTGTACCGGGGAGTTTGTTTTGTTCAAGTGCAAACTCATTCAAAAAGAAGGTCAAATCGTCCCGCTGGCGTTTATTCAGTTGCTTGTTCCGTACTTGTGCCTCAAGCAGTTTCCCGGCAATAAAAGTTCGTGAATATGGCTTTGCTACTGAATTTATTTCAATGATCCCATCAGTTGCCAATTCGTCCAGATAATCGTAAATCCGGGTATATGAAATATGCTCAGGAATATCCTGAGCATAAGTTGTAAAAATTGAAAATATAAATAAGATTGACAAAATTGTCTTCTTCATCGTTTTATCCTGCTATTTTATTATGCTTTAATAATACATCCAAGCCTTTAGTTCTTGAAATCTTCTTTATTCTTCCTACTACTACCTTATTCCTACTACCTTCTACCTACTACCTTCTACCTACTATTTAACATACATGATGCTTGCAGATGAAGGCCCTACAACAAAGTTGGTTTTAGTAACAAGGGATATTCCGCTTAAATTAATTTGACCATCATGACATACTACAGTCCATGCACCAGCAGGAATCTCAACCGATACAGGTTTTCTGTTTCCATTGTAAATGACAAGGATATCTTTCCAGATCTCATCATTTACATGATTGGTAAGCATATAAGCAATTACATTTGGGGTATTCGTAGGAATGAACTTTAAGTGTTGCTGAACCATTTCCTGGGTTGGCAACCGAAATGCAGAATGCGTTTTACGTAGGGCAATCAATCCTTTGTAATAATTGAAAATATCTTGTTGACTTGATTTTAAATCCCAATCAATTTTGTTCACCGAATCAGGCGACTGATATGTATTATGAATCCCTTTTTTATTGCGGTACAATTCCTCACCAGCATATATAAACGGAACACCCTGGGAAGTAAAGACTATGGTTTGTGCCAGTTTATCAAAGCGAACCAGTTCTTCATCGGTTGCATTCAACGGTTTAGAGCTTCTCAACTTATCAACCAGACACATGTCATCGTGGCACGATACATAATTGATAATCTGGGTCGGATTGTTGACATACGGTTCTTTCGAATAGATCAATCTCGAGTAGTCAATGCTGTCATGCTGTGTCGCCCCTACAATCCCAAATTTCACGCTCTCTTCCAGGCTGTCAATCCCGGAAACAAACCCCGGAATTTGTGCGTGCATCCAACTTCCCCGGATTGCATCACGGATATCATCACTGAATACCGCAATATTCTCCAATTGTTTTGCATTCTTCTTGACCGCCCTTTTTTCTTCAGCCAGGGGTGAATTTGCAGCTGTCCAGCCTTCTCCGTAAATAAATATGCTTGGATCTATTTTATCAAGTGCTGCCCTGATTTCATTCATGGTTTGTATATCATGGATTCCCATTAAGTCAAAACGAAATCCATCTACATGATATTCAGTTACCCAATAAACAACCGACTCAATCATAAACTTACGCATCATGGCTCTTTCGGAAGCAGTTTCATTGCCACAACCCGATGCATTCGACCACGTACTGTCGGCATTCATACGATAGAAATAACCCGGTGCCAATAAATTTAAATGTGACGTTTTTCCTGCAGCCGTATGATTATATACCACATCCATAATAACACGTATGCCCGATTGATGAAGCGATTGTACCATTTGCTTGAACTCGCGGATACGGGTTACAGGATTATATGGATTGGTTGAATAACTGCCCTCCGGGACATTGTAATTCACCGGATCATACCCCCAGTTGTATTTATTTTCATTAAGTCTTGTTTCGTCTATCGAAGCAAAATCAAAAACCGGTAATAAATGAACATGTGTTATTCCCAGTTCTTTTAAATGATCAATACCCGTAGCCTCACCGGCAGAGTTTTTCGTACCATGCTCGGTAAATGCCAGGAATTTCCCCTTGTTTTTCATCCCTGAATTAGCAGAAATTGAGAAATCCCGCATATGGACCTCATACAACGTTATATCCGTAAAGTTTTCCAACGGGGGACGCACATCATTTTCCCAACCTACCGGGTTTGTTTCTGTAAAATCAATAATGGCTGCACGCTTCCCGTTTACTCCTGTTGCTTTCACCCACATGCCGGGAGTTTCATCAAGCCATTTTTCCTTTATTTTTACCTGAAAAGTGTAGAATTTACCTTTCAGGTTTTCATCTAACTTAAGCGTCCATGTTCCCTTTTCGGAACGGTCCATGTCATGCATTTTATATGCACCTCCCTCACTGCCTTTATCATAAAGCAACAACTTCACTTCCGATGCCGTTGGCGCCCATACCCGAAACTTTGAATATTGCGGTGTATAGGTTAGTTCCAGATCGGAACCTTCATATACAGGATAGTCTTCAAATGTTGCATAATGGGGAGTTGAACCACATCCGCTTAATAAACCGGAAATCAGCAGCATAAATAATGAATGTATTTTCATGATTAATTTGAGTGAATTAAGTTTCTCGATAGAAACGAATATTGATAGTTATAAACGGGCTAATGACACGCTGAATAACGGGTTTATTGTTGACTTATTCCATCTCTTTTTAATATAGCATCGATCGTTGGCTCTTGTCCCCGGAATCGTTTATATAAAATCATCGGATGTTCTGTTCCTCCTTTCACCAGGATGTTCCGGCGAAATGAATCGGCTGTTTTCTTATCAAAAATACCGTTCTTCGAAAATACTGAGAATGCATCGGCATCCAATACCTCGGCCCATTTATAACTGTAATATCCGGCTGCATATCCGCCTGAAAATATATGGCTGAAAGTAGGGCTCATACTGGTATTTGGAATCATTGGCAAAATCTGGGTTGAAGCCATTAATTCCTTTTCACGGTCAATTACATTTCCTGTAAAAGGCTTGTCAATGGTATGCCATCCCATATCCAGGTATCCAAAACTCAATTGTCGTAAACAGGTATAGGCATTATTGAAGTTTTCGGAAGCTTTGATCTTCTGAATCAATTCAGCAGGAATCTTTTCACCCGTTTGGTAATGTTTGGCAAAACCATCTAAAAAGTCCTTTTCTGATGCCCAGTTTTCCATTATTTGCGAGGGTAATTCCACAAAATCACGATATACATTGGTTCCGGAGAGTGATTCATAAGTACATTTAGTGAGCATTCCATGAAGCGAATGTCCAAATTCATGCAGGAATGTTTTTAATTCATCAAAGGTCAATAAAGCCGGTTTTGTATCTGTTGGACGGGTGAAATTCATGACTACAGTTATTTGCGGGCGGCTATCCGTCTTTCCAACCATACTCTGGGCTTTAAAATCATTCATCCATGCTCCGGCACGTTTTCCATCACGAGGGTGAAAGTCGGTATACAGTACTGCCAGGAACTTTCCGTTTTCATCTGTTACATCATAGGCACTAACCTCCGGATTGTATACAGGGATCTTTGTGTTCTTCGTGAACTGTATGCCATATAGACGTGTTGCCAGTCCGAAAACACCTTTCTTTACATTTTCAAGTTCAAAGAAAGGTTTCAGCATTTCATCATTCACCGCGTATTTTTCATCTTTCAGCTTTTCTGAATAGAAGGACCAGTCCCAGGGTTGTACCTTGAAATAAGCCCCACTCTTATCTGCATAAGCCTGCACTTCGGCATATTCCTTTTCTGCTTCGGGTTTATAGGCTTTCAGCAATTTATCCAGTAAATCATACACTTTCGTCTTGTTTTCAGCCATCCTGTCCACCAGTTCATAATCGGCATACGAAGGATAACCAAGTAAATTCGCTATTTTCAATCGGGCATTGACAATTTTACGCACATTCTCCCGGTTATCATACTCTCCTCCCAACATACATTTTGAGGCATTGGCCATATAGAGTTCACGACGCAAATCACGGTTTTCGGCATATTTCATAAACGGAACATAACAGGTAGCCTTTAAATTCAGTAACCAACCGTCTTTTCCTGCTTTTTTTGCATTCGAAGCCAGTACATCCATAAAATCAGCCGGCAGACCGGTTAATAAGGCTTTATTTGTTATCAACAAACTGTATTTATTGGTTTCTTTCAATACATTTTGACCGTATTGCAGTGTCAGCAAGCTTAAATCTTTCGTCAATCCCCGGTAAATTGCTTTATCGGCTTCCGAAAGATTCGCTCCATTTCTGGAAAAACCTTCGTAGGTATCTTTCAATAGCATTTGTTGCTCCGGTGACAGCTTCAGCTTGTCTTTTTCAAGGTAAACGACCTTAACGCGAGCAAAGAGCTTTTCATTCAAGCGGATTGAATTTGAATGCTCGGTTACAAGCGGAGATATTTTTTCAGCAATCTTTTGTAACTCATCCGTTGTTTCTGAGCCTAATAAATTGTAGAATGGCGAACTGACTTTGGTTAATAACGTTCCGGAATGTTCGAGTGAAACAATGGTGTTTTCGAAAGTTGGAGTTTGAGGATTATTCGTAATACCATCAACTTCAATGGTATGTTGCTTGATGGCTTCCTCAAAGGCCGGAAAATAATGTTCGGCCTTAATCTCGTTAAACGGGATGGTTTGATGCGGTGTATTGTACGTTTCAAAGAACGGATTACCGGCCATAGCTGTCAGGGCTACTGCTAAAGTTGACATAAGCAAAGTTATTTTTGGTTGGCTCATTTTGGTAAATAATAGATTTTTATCTTTAAAATCATTTAGTTTTTAGTATTTCATTCGATGTCCATAACCACAATAAAACAAGTAAATTATGTTTATTTTTTTTATTAATTTATGTATCAATTATTCAACTTCTTTTGATACGCATAAATAATAAATTCCTTTAAGAACATCTGTTAAATCATTAATTCCCGAAAGAAATGATTGTGTACTAACCTGTTAATAAAATTTCGTATCCAACAGGTTGTTTTCCAAATCATCATACGAATCGGAATACCTGAAAAACAGTATTATTATCTTCGACTTTTAATTCGGTAATTAATTGAATATCATTTAACCACATCGTAACATTCGGAATCAGAATCGAATTCAGCAGAATTAAAACATCACTGAAAACAAATACTTCATTCCAATATACATATATTTAAAATTTTTCAAAAATACATATAATTATCCAATAGTGCAATAGTGAAATTGTTTTTAAAATAAGAAAATCCAACAGGATAAATCAGCATTATTTAAAAAAAATATTAAAGTAAATTTGTAGGCAACTAAATGAAATAGCACATATTGAGTGATTTTAACCATCCTCTTAATTCCTGTAGAATGATTCACAGGGTGATCTGATATTTCATTTTCAAAATTAACTATTTTTATTCAGGTCATTCGGTCTAAATAACGATTTATTTGTCCTTTATGTTGCTGGCATTCTCACGTTTTTGGTTGAGGATTGGTTGAGGATTACTTGAGGATTGGTTGAGGGTTCAGTGAGGTTTATCACTCTAAACTCTCAACCAATCCTCAACAAGGTATCTTCGATTCCACTTTATACCAAAAACGGATGTATATTGTGACCTGTTGGATTGGGATTAAAAAAAAGAGAAGAAACAATGGAAATATAATCAAAATATTCAAATCATTTACTGAAATTAGCAATAGGGTAATGATCTCTGGTCTTTAAGGAAGTGTCTGGCCTTATTTCTAATTAACCCTATGTCTGTTGTTTAAAAATAAAATACAGCAAAAATAAATATCAGTTGTACGTGTCTTATTACATTGAGGAATCAAACTTAAAATCTAAAAGCAAATAGCGTAAGCAAGTACAAAGAATTTTTTATAACGAAAAAAAGCACCACAGAATATTTCTGCAGTGCTTTTCGTTTCAGCTATTTATTATCGGTTGTACTTGATATATCGTGGTTCGCTGGGTGTATAATCCTCCTTGTCCCAGAGTGAACTGGTGATCATTAAGTCGGCACTATAACGGTTACAGGCAATGGGCACATTATGAACACGGCATTGGCGCAGCAACATTTGAATATCGGCTTCGTGTGGCTGTGGGTTAAGGTCATCTATCAAAAAGACGGCCAGATTAATTTGTTTCCGCACGACCAATGCTGCAATTTCAGCATCTCCCCCCATTGGACCTGAATTCATGCAGGTAATATCTACGTCGACTCCTTTATTTTCAAGGGCTTTCTGGATTAATTTTCCTGTTGTCCCGGTACAAATCAATTTATGTTTTGAAAGCATGTCAGCATTAAAAACTGCCCAATCCACCATATCAGCTTTTCGGTTGTCATGTGCAACCAGGGCTATTGTCAATTGTTTGTTCATACGATTTATGTTATCATTATTCATGTTACAAAGTTAAGGATTATTTTATCGGAACAATGTTAAAAAGTAAAAGTTCTTGAAAATATAACATCCGGATTGGTTCATTTCGAATTTTTAGTTACTTTTGCCTATCAATGCAAACGTTTGCATTGAATTTCATCTTAAATAAAATCACATGAAAAAAATCATCTTTTTAGCAGTTATTATGTTATCAATTAACCTCTGCTACGCCAGGCCGGTTAAAACAGGGATTGAAGTATTGCGTGATCAGAACTTCAAAATACTGCAAGGGAAACGGGTAGGATTAATCACGAATCCTACAGGAGTTGATCGCAATTTAAAATCGACTATTGACATTTTATTTGAAGCACAAAATGTAAAGCTGGTGGCTCTTTTCGGACCGGAACACGGTGTACGTGGAGATGCTCATGCCGGTGATAAAGTAGATAACATTACGGATACTAAAACAGGGTTGCCGGTTTACTCATTATATGGCAAAACACGCAGGGCCAATGCTGACATGCTGAAAGGCATTGATGTACTGGTGTATGACATTCAGGATATTGGCTGCCGCTCGTTCACATTTATCAGCACCATGGGACTGGCCATGGAGGTTGCTGCCCAAAACAATATAGAATTTGTTGTACTCGACAGGCCTAATCCGCTTGGAGGAGAAAAGATTGAAGGAAATCTCGCCGACAGTTCGTTTATTTCGTTTGTCAGTCAATTTAAAATTCCGTATATTTACGGTCAGACTTGTGGTGAACTTGCCCGCATGCTGAATGAGGAAAACATGCTGAAAAAGAAATGCAAACTGACCGTCATTAAAATGAAAGGTTGGCATAGAAGCATGAACTGGGAAAAGACCGGACTGGAATGGGTGATTGCTTCTCCGCATATCCCAAATAAGAATTCATCGTATTTTTATCCGGTAACAGGCATATTGGGTGAATTGGGATATTTATCGATTGGTGTGGGCTATACCTTGCCATTTCAACTGGTAGGAGCGCCTTGGATAAATGCTGAAAAATTTGCCTCTGCCATGAATCAGCTTAAACTTGCCGGGCTTGAGTTCCGTCCTATCTATTTTAAACCTTTTTATTCTGTATTCAAAGACGAAAACTGCCAGGGTGTTCAGATCCATATCATGGATTACCGGAAAGCCAAACTGGCGGAAGTTCAGTTTTACATGATGCAGGAATTGGCTAAATTATATCCGGACAAGGTCGTTTTTAACAACGCAAATAAAGACCGTTACAACATGTTCGACAAAGTAAGCGGAAGTGACCAAATCAGGTTAAGGTTTGCTAAAAATAATTCTGTTGCTGATATAAACGATTTTTGGAATAAAGATGTTGAAAACTATCTGAAAATATCAAAAAAAT
>Ga0302296_1000509_pt1 | contig 32419 bp, 32 predicted proteins | sample III_Fen_N3_1_FD_194546 | JGI IMG/M metagenome (GOLD analysis project Ga0302296, IMG submission 194546) | Peat permafrost microbial communities from Stordalen Mire near Abisko, Sweden - III_Fen_N3_1 | ecosystem: Environmental > Terrestrial > Soil > Wetlands > Permafrost | place: Sweden: Abisko... | reverse complement strand
CAAAGAGAAGAAATAATTCTCTATAGAGCACAGGGCGCGGAGGCACAATGCTTTCCGTGCCTTGGACTCTGTACTTAATACACATGAAAAAAGATTATTACGAAGTGCTCGGCGTGCCAAAGACGGCATCGGCTGACGAAATAAAGAAAGCGTTCCGAAAACTCGCCCACGAACACCACCCAGACAAAAAGGGTGGTAATGCGGAAAAATTCAAAGAAGCAAACGAGGCATACTCGACGCTTTCTGATGATTCAAAGCGCAAAAACTACGACTCATTTGGCCACGCTGGGGCAAATATGGGCGGCGGAGCAGGTGGTGCTGGTTTTGATCCAGGAGGCTTTGGTTTTGATTTCTCGCAATTTAATCAAGGCGGTCAGGGTGGTTTCCAGGATTTTGACCTTGGTGACATTTTCGGCGATGTATTTGGTGGTGGGCGCGGTGGTCGCACAAGGCAAAAGAAAGGTGCTGACATTTCAGTTGATGTAGATGTCGACTTTAAAGACTCAATCTTTGGCGTAGATAAAACTATCGCGGTCTCGAAAGATTCTGTTTGTGATGATTGTGCTGGTTCAGGAGCAAAGAAAGGATCAAAGATGAAGACGTGTTCAACGTGTGCTGGTAAAGGAAAAGTTACCGAAATGCGTCGTTCAATCCTTGGTTCATTCTCGAGCGTAAAAGTCTGTGATACATGTCATGGAACCGGAACTATTCCAGAAGAGAAATGTGCAGGGTGTCGCGGTTCAGGTATCAAACACAAACGAGCAGAATACAGCGTCCACATTCCATCAGGTATTGAAGACGAACAGATGATTCGTATGACAGGCGCAGGTGAAGCGATTTCAGGTGGCACAGCAGGGGATTTGTATGTTCGTGTACACGTCCGCAGTCACTCGTTCTGGGAAAAAGAAGGTCATAACCTTGTCGGAACATTACAGGTTAAGCTCTCTGATGCACTCCTCGGTGCGGAATATCCGCTCGAAACCCTTGATGGTCAGATAACCCTCACCATTCCTGAAGGTGTAAAGCACAATGAAATCCTCCGTGTTCGTGGAAAGGGTGTACCAATGGACCCTCGTCACCGTGGCGATATCCTGGTAACCATTCACATTGATCTACCAAAGAAACTCTCAAAGGAAGCCAAAAAAGCGATAGAGGTGCTTCGAAAAGAGGGAATATAAATCTATAAAAACACGCCACATAAAATTGTGGCGTGTTTTTATCTATACCTAAAATTTTCTGCTACAATGTACCCACAATGACTCAAAAGGAAGCGCTCGACATACTGAAAATGGGGAAAAATGCCTTTATCACTGGTCCTGCCGGAAGCGGTAAGACGCACCTTTTGAATGAGTACATCGCTTTCCTTCGAGAACATCATGTAGATGTTGGTATCACCGCATCGACCGGCATTGCCGCGACTCATATGGGAGGCGTCACTATTCATTCATGGGCGGGAATCGGCATTCGCCCTGAATTGGGTGATGATGAAATTTCCGGGCTCCTCGAAAAGAAATATCTTGCCGATAGATTCAAGACAGTAAAGGTACTCATTATCGATGAGGTATCCATGCTTCACCATTTCAGACTAGATATCGTAGAGCGAGTTTGTAGGGCATTCAAAGGTAACGATGTACCTTTTGGTGGTATTCAAGTGATACTTTGTGGCGATTTTTTCCAATTACCTCCGATTGCACGTTTTGGTGAACCAGAAGCGCAATTCGCATTCGCCGCTGACTCGTGGCGCGAAGCAGAATTTTCTATTTGTTACCTCACCGAACAGCACCGTCAAAAAGATCACGAGATGCTCCAGATTTTGAATGATATTCGCGATAATAAGGTGACGAGCAAGACCGTTGAAATATTACGTTCACGCACTAAAAAAGGTGATGCTTTGAAACACATTGAACCAACGCGCCTCTACTCACACAATGTCGACATTGACCGAATTAATGAAACCGAGCTCGATAAATTCGAAGACACAGCGACTATTCACAAAATGACTTCAAAAGGGAATCCACACCTTATTGAATCACTCAAAAAATCCTGCCTTGCACCCGAAACTTTACGTCTCAAAATTGGCGCCCGTGTTATGTGTGTCAAAAATAATTTTGATGCAGGTTTCGTAAACGGAACCCTTGGCGTCGTGACCGCGTGTCCAATTGGTGGCGAACCGATAATCAAAACATCTGATGGCAGACGTATATCAATTCCTCGCGCCGATTGGTCCATTGAAGACGAGGGGCGAGCCCTAGCACAAATCAGCCAATACCCGCTCCGTTTAGCCTGGGCAATTACTATTCACAAAAGCCAGGGTATGAGCCTTGATGCGGTCGAGGTGGACCTTTCAAAGTCATTCGAGCCCGGTATGGGTTATGTGGCTCTTTCCCGTGTTAAAACCCTCGATGGTTTGGTTGTGACCGGCCTCAATGATATAGCCCTACAAATCAGGCAGGATGTCCTCGAAAACGACCGCTACCTGCGCGAAGAGTCCGAAAGGTCACAGGTGATGCTTGAAACGCTCGGCCGCGGTGATATTGAAAAAGCTCAGGAAAAATTTATCGCCCGTGTTGCTGGTGAAAAGCCCGCAAAGAAAGAAAAGAAGAAATCTACTTTAGCGGAAACGCGCGAGCTTGTAATCGCCGGCAATTCACTCGAAGAAATTGCCACAAAACGCAACGTGACCAAAGATACCATCCTTGATCATGTTGAAAAAATGATACAGGCAGGGGAGGATATCGATATTAGTAAATGGAAGTACGATGTGTCGCGTACCCACTGGCCAAAAATTGAGAAAGCTATTCTTGAAGTTCATGAGAGCGAGGGTAAAGTTCTCCTTTCACCGGTGAAGAACAAACTCGGTGCACAAATTTCATTCCTCGAAATCCGCATCGCCCGCGCCGTGTTGGGGCTGGTGTAAAATTCAGCATCAATAGACGTGTCACAACGGGTGTGTATAAGCACAACCATTCTATAAAAAGAATGTGTGGTATAGTTATGTGGCTATGAATAAAGATGCATACCAGGATTTTCTTGTTGCTCACAAAAGCAACTGGAAAACGAATTCACCTTGCTTCGTTGTTAACACCGGACAGTTGAATGACACGATTGAAAAAATACAGGCACTTCTCTCTGGGGAGATAGTCTATTCGCACAAAACAAATCCACATCCATCTATCACCGACATAGTGAAGAAACACGGATGCGGTTTTCTTTTATCATCAGTTGAGGAATCTGAAAAAATAATCAACGGTTCTAAAGTGAGCCCTGAGAAACTTATTTTCCAGTCACCTAGTCTTTGTAGTGAACAATATGAAGCTCTAAAAGCCCTCGGTATATCGAGATTTATCATTGACTCGAACGAACAACTCGATCTTATTCTTTCTGGCCTAGAAAATATGCCACGAAAGCCAGAAGTTCTTGTTAGGGTTAACACTGGAGTCACGATTTCTCACCCAGAATTGAGTTACAGCACAGACTCATACCTCGGTTTTCCAATCGCGGAAGTAATGCCTGTATTCAAGAGACTTAACGAATTAAGAAAGGCTGATAAAATCATAGTTGGTCTGCATAATCATCTACTCTCACAAAATACGTTCTTAAAACTTTGGAAGAAGAATTTAGCAGCAATGACTGATTATGTTGAAAAATTAAAAAAGGAAGGCATTCTTCTCGATATTGTTGATTTTGGTGGTGGCTATCCAATTGATTACGGTAAGGAAACCCCTCTTTTTGAGGAAGTTGCAGCTCTCATTGCTAACGCAACTGGTAAAATGAGTGAGGTTTTCCCTGCGCTTCGATTTATATTTGAACCGGGCAGGAAAGTAGTAGGGGAATCCATAACTCTCATCGGAAAAGTGATACACGTTAAAGAATTCAAGAAAACAAAGGTTGCGATTTTGAATTGCTCGGTCTATAACTCATCACTCGACACGCTTATAGTCGATCTATTCCTCCCTGTTGATAAAATAAAAGAAGATAATAAAAAACCCCTTCAGGAATATGTCCTACGAGGAAGCACTCCTGACTCACTCGATATATTCAATAAAAAGGTTAAGCTTGCGGAATTAAATCCTGGTGACTACCTAGCATTTTTCCACGCCGGAGCTTATTCATTGTGGTCAGACTTTATCTCACTCAAGAAACCAGACCATTTGTTCTTATAACCTTTTATTAAAATAGGTGCTCGCTAAACGAGCACCTATAAAATATATAAAAAGAAATTCTCATGGAGTTCCTTGTTACACTTCTGGCGCCGATGCTTTGGGCATCGGCTACCCTCACGGACAAAATGTTGGTGACCGGTAAAGGTGTTGATTCAAAACCATCCGCACTTATGGCGGTTTCTGGTTTCTTTAATTTGTTGTTTGGCGTTTTGATTATCTGGCCAATATTGCTGTGGTATCACCAAACCAATCAGGTAATGAACGTTGATGCTGGTGTGCTAATACCACTACTTCTTAATGGAGCCACACAAACAGTTGCAATGATTCTGTTCCTTAAAGCTATTACGCACGAAGAGGTTTCAAGAGTTGACCCATGGTTTCAAACAATTCCTGCGCTGGGAATAATATTAGCTTTCGTGTTTATTGATGAAAAACTAGCCTGGTATCATGTTGCGGCGATAGCACTTCTCGCAATCGGTGGATGGATAATCAAATCGAGTGGAAAGGTAAGTAGAAAGGTGATTATTTTTATGTTAATCGCATCACTTCTCCTTGCAACGAACGATGTTATTTTTGCAAAATTTGGACGATCACTCGATATGATGCCAGCGGTTTTTTGTGATGTGATGGGTAAAGCACTTTGGGGTCTTATATTGCTTGTTGGACCAAAAGTGAGAAAAGGTTTCATTCTCGGTCTTAAAAGTAAAATCAGACTTCAATCAATATCAGAGGTTCTGTTTATTTCTGCTGACTTCGTCTTTGATCGTGCAAAGATTATTGCCCCGGTAGCTATAGTTCAAGGTATCGCTTGCAGTCAGCCTGTATTTACCATTCTTGGCGCCGCACTACTTACAAAATTTGCCCCAAAAATTCTTTCAGAAGAACAAGGCGGTGCCTTTTGGAAAAAACTGGGTGGCATTATACTTATAATAACCGGAGGAGTTGTTATAGCGATTACTCGATAGAGGGCAAGACCGACAATAAGATTTTTAGCCATTAAAACAGCCAGATTTCAACATAAAACAGTTAATCCAAAAGGGGATTAACTGTTTTATGTTGGTTGTTTATTGAACTATTGACAATATATGTATATATGCTATAATAAAAAAGTAAGTCAAAGTTCTTTGAAATTGTTGTTATTGGTTACAGCGTTTGCAATGAGGTCTTGGAAAAGACACTATCGCAAACGCTGTAACAACACAAAGCATCAGCGTGTACATCTGTTCTCACTTGGCACAAACCAAGGCAGATATACAAACAAAGAAAGACATTATGGAATTTTTTCTTGTCCTCCTTGCGCCGATGCTTTGGGCATCGGCTACCCTCACAGACAAAATGTTAGTGAACGGCAGTGGCGATGATTCGAGGCCAGACTCGCTTATGGCGGTCTCTGGATTCTTTAACATCGTCGTTGGCCTTCTGTTTATCTTGCCGGTGATTCTGTGGAAAGGTCAATTTCACGAAATCACCGAACTTCCGATGGAACACATGGTTCCACTCATTCTGAACGGTGCGACTCAGACCACGGCAATGCTCTTGTTCCTCAAAGCCCTTAGTGACGAAGAGGTTTCAAGAGTTGATCCGTGGTTTCAGACCATCCCAGTATTCGGTATGCTCCTCGCATACGTTCTGATCAATGAGAAGTTGGCATGGTTCCACATTGCGGCTATCGGACTCATTGCGACTGGTGGTTGGACCATCATGTCGAAAGGTATTGCAGGTCGGAAAGTGGTGATCTACATGACCACCTCTGCCTTCCTCCTCGCAGTGAACGATGTGAACTTCGCGGCGCACGGGCGTCAGTTGGACACTATGCCGGCAGTACTCCTAGATATGGCTGGCAAAGCACTCTTCGGCCTCATCCTACTCGTTCCGTCAAAGGAAATCTGGATTAAACTAAATCCTGAATCCTCTTCTGAACGCATAAAGGTGGGTCCTTGTACGAATGCAGCCTTCAAGGGTTTCGTAGTTGGTTTGCGGACGAAGCTTGGTCTCCAGACTCTGTCTGAAGCCTTCTTTATCTCGGCTGATTTCTTTTTCGATCGCGCAAAGCTCTATGCTCCTGTTGCGATTGTTCAAGGGATTGCCTGCACTCAGCCCATGTTTACGATTCTTGGTGCAAGTCTCATTACGATCATTGTTCTGGCTTTCCGGAAAAAAGATCGTTTGTCGGTATCAGACAAACACCCTTCTCTCTGGTCTCTTAGGCAACGGGTTACATTTACATTCTGGAGTTTGGTTGCGAAGATCTCTTCGCACTGGGCCCCTGAAAAGCAAGGTATCACGTTTTGGAAAAAGTTTGGCGGTATTGCACTCATCGTCATTGGTGGTGCAATCATCGCGGTCACTCAATAACAACAATCAACAACTGCCGCGCTTCCTTGTGAAGCGCGGCTTTTTATTTACTATCCGTTTTACCCACGTCTTTTATTTATTCTTCCTAAAATAATCGAAATTACAATGCCGTAATTTGCTAAAACCAAGTATGCAGGGTACGCGAGCAGAATAGGATTAATTGAACCCACAGCAAGCATCCCGAAAATTCCAGATGTTCCAGACATGAACCAGGTGCTCAATGTTTCAGTGCCAGGACTCTCATACGACTTCAACATTGTAAGGAAATTACCCATAGCATCTACCAAGATTACCAAGAGGAGGGCAAAGAGGGCCTCTCTCGTAAAAAACCAGAGAATAAGACCAATAGTGGCACCAATAAGTGCTTTTATATCGCGTCGACCAAATCCACCAACACCATATTTAATAGAGAGCAAGAAAACCACCGATACTGCAACCGTCTGTCCGGCTGTAAGCCACAAAGATTCCGTGGCACCTTTTGCCATTTGAGAAAAGAAAGCGATCGAACCAAGTGCAAGCCATATAAACCAAGATGCTCGCTCTGGTTTGGTTTTATGTTTTAACATATCCACAATATAAGGAACGACCATAGCAATACTAAGCGCAGCGGATATGTAACCAAACATAGATAACATACTTAAAAGCATATCACAGCTTAAGAGTTTTATCCCTGAAGAATTGTTTGCTGGTCAGAAAGGGTGTATTATCAATGTAATAAATAAAATTATGGACAAGAAGTCAAAAGCTCTTATATACATATTTATTGTGCTAACAATCGCCTTGTTTTCTTACGGTTATAACAAACTTGTCATAAAGCATGATTACATCGTTCACACCCACACAGCTTGCGACGATACTCAATATTCTTGTTTTAAAACTACTTGCGCTAAAGATAGCGGAGAAGACTGCGAAGAGGAGGTTTATGCAAAAATTGCTAAAAATATAAAAAATGTTGATTTATGTGATCAATATTCAGGAACGTGTCCAGATTTAACCTGTGAACCCAATGAACCTAATTGTGCGATAACCTATTGTTCTGAGGATAATCTGGAAGACGGAGAAACTTGTGTTAAGACCGATGCAGCAGAGGGGGGCGGTGAGGTTACCGTTGAACAAAACGAAGGTGTAAGCACATCAACTGCGACAAGTTCTGTAACCGAATAGAATTTCATAATTCAATACTAAACAAACACATATGTTCTGCGTACCGTACAAAGATTTGGTTTACATGATTTTCTCAAGCGAGACACCGAAACTTCTCTATTATTCACATATACCTGTTTCAATCGTCGCCATTTTGCTTGCGGGCTTTCTCTTATTTCATAACAGAAAAGCTTTGGAGGTGAAAATACTTTCTGTCATGGCTACTTTGTTTTTTGCATGGTCAATCCTCGATCTCTTCTTATGGACGTTGGTAAATCCCAGCGCGATCATGTACCTATGGTCTTTCTGGTTTCTTTTCTTGCCAGTCATGTTCGCTCTTTCGTTCTACTTCCTCTATGTTTTTCTGAAAGGTCACGATCTTCCTTTCAAAGGTAAGTTGTTGATTTTTCTCTCATTCATCCCGTCTTTTGTTATTTTATTCCTAGGAGTTACTGTTAATTTCTTCAACGCAGTTCAGTGTGATGTTATCAACTCAACGATTGCACTTGTAACAAACTATTCATTCGCGTTAACTTATTTCATTGCGATTGTAGTTTTAATAATCCGATCACTACGAGGTAAAAAACTTAGAGACAATAAAAAAGAGGTTGTGGTGTCTTCAAGCCTGTTACTATTCCTTATTGCATTCATGATTACCGGGTTTATACCTGATTTAATCAGCCTCATAGATAGTAGTGATCACGCCTTTGCGGTTGAACAATATGGTTATTTTGGTATGGCATTCTTTATCGGTTTCCTTGGATATGCAGTTGTTAAATATAAAGCATTCAACGTTAAACTACTTGCAACACAGGCACTCGTTGTATCACTTGATGTACTCATAGGTGCTGAACTGTTTTTCGCCCAATCAAACGCAAACATCATTCTCATAATCGTAACTCTGTTTATTACAACAATAACAGGCATTAATCTTATAAAAAGCGTCAAGAAAGAGATTGAGGCGAGAGAGGAAATCGAGGTACTCGCTAAAAACTTGGACGAGAGAAATGTTGAGCTGAAGACCGCAAACGAAAACCAGACCAACCTCATCCACGTAATGAACCATCAGATTAAGGGAAGGCTTGGAAATTCGAGGAATATTTTTGCAGAACTTTTAACCGATGATTATGGGAAGGTGCCTGACATGGCTCGACCACTCCTTGAAAAAGGTTTGGAGGAAACGACAACAGGTGTTAATTACGTCACAACCATCTTGAAAGGCGCGAGCGCGGAAAGCGGAACACTCCCATACAACCTTACTCCAATGGATTTCAAAGCATTGGTTACTGATGTGGCAAATAAACAGCAGACATTTGCGGTAAATAAAGGTCTCGCTTATGAATTCAAAGTCGAGGATGGTGCATACCAGATAAATGGTGACACCACACAGTTGAGCGAAGCGGTTAAAAACCTTATTGATAACTCAATCAACTACACACCAAGTGGTTCAATCTCGGTCAACCTTGGTCACAAGGACGGCAAAATCATCTTTGCGGTTAAAGATACCGGTGTCGGTCTCGCGGATGAAGATAAGCCAAAACTCTTCCGTAGCGGTGGCCGTGGCAAGGATTCTCTCTCAATTAACGTCAATTCAACTGGTTACGGCTTAGCCTTCGTAAAAGGTGTTGTAACTGCCCACAGTGGTCGCGTCTGGGCCGAATCAGAAGGCAAGGGCAAAGGTTCTCAGTTCTATATCGAATTACCAGAGGTTAAATAGACCCCATAAAACCACCCATGAGGGTGGTTTTCTTAAATTGACTTTTCTGGGAGGAGTGTTACCATTTGGCTTCAGAGCATCTAAATCTTTTCAAGACTTAGATTAAGCTCAATTCTCAAACAATTAATACGGAAAGGAGGTAATTATGGCAGGTACACCTAATCAAATTAAATTCAACGTGAGCGACCTTGATTTCAAGGTTTCTGGATGGTGCGGTAACCGGCGCAAATGCGTGCAGGTTGCAGTTAAGCCAGAAGGCGTTGCATTGCGGGATAGCAAAGACCCAACCAGGGCTACGCTATTCTTTGATCACGATGAGTGGAAAGCTTTCACGCAGGGTGTGAAATCTGGTGATTTTGACTCAAAACAATAATCACCATAACCCACTTTCGGAGGAAGAGAACCGCTAGTTCTTTTCCTCCTTTTATTTATAATAGGAACACACATGCAAGCCAAAGTTGTATACATCATCCCCGCACTCGGCGATTCGTGCTCGCTTCAAAAATACCAAAGGATTGGCAGTGTTTTTACGTTGAAGGGATATAAGGTTAACTATATAAACCCAGATTGGTATGAACCATTATCCACCCAAGTATTTAAGGTTGAAAAAAGTGCAGCCTTGTTTGGTTTTTCCTTTGGTGCGGTACTAGCTTATTTGATTGCTAAAAAATACCCCTGCAGAAAAGTATTCTTTGCGTCTCTTTCGCCGATTCACTCTTTTTCATATAAGAGCCTCGTGAAAGACTTTTCAGAACACATGTCAAAAGAGGAGGCTGAGGAATTGAGTGCTGACATCAAGAAAATCAAAGTAAATCTCAATTCCTTAGAAACACCTTATATAACCATTGCTGGTGAACTTGAGAAATTGGCCAAAGGTGAGAAGACCGCAGATATCCTGGTCCCAAAAACAGGGCATCGAATCGATTCTCGCTATGTAAACGCCATTGATAAAGTAATCGATTAAATAAAGAATACTAAAACCACCTAATTAGGTGGTTTTAGTATTCTTTAACTGAAATTCAATCTCGGCTTTCATTTTTCGAATGTGAGGAAACTCCAGTTCCTCACTTATCACATCTTTTGTTATATCAGCCTTCAGAATTTTTTCCTTGTATATGAGACCAAGTGCCCTGACGACATATTCACCTTTGAGTATGTCTTTGTCCCCATATGCATCATCTGGTGAACGATTTACAAAATCCGACTCAAGTAAGTCGCTATTTGTAGAAAATGTTTTTTCACACAGATGCAAAACCTCATGCACAATGAGTTCATATCCACTTTTTTCAAAACCTGGACCGTAGATGATATATCCAACACCTCCAACATTCATTGAATACCCACGCCAAAATGCTTCAACGGGTACGTAGAGGTGGCATATTTCACGAACGTTAAACTTATTCACCCCAATAAAATCAACAACGCCTCTTATTGTATTTTCCACACCATCCTTTTCTTTTGATTCTGTGGCCTGAGACAAATGTTCTGCCACTTTCCTAATTTCGGGCATTTTAAAGCAGGTTTCGAAAGAGGAGAGGAATCCATTAATTTCAGGATCTTCGATACCCGATAACAGGGCGTTCAATAAATACCAAGGATGTGCTTTTGAAAGGTATCCCTTGATTTGGGTTATGGCGGGCATCTGGACAATGTCTTTCAAGTTTTTTCGAACAAATAATCTTTGTTCAGACATTCCTTTTTCGTTGTTCTCTTCATCATAACCAACTACATTAAGGATAGAAAAAAGTGTCATGACTTTCTCATTAAGATCCTGTTGGTTATAGATTTTAATATCGCGAACCATAATGAATTAATCATAGCATATCGCCTTGTTTAAATTTACCCACATAAAAAGATGACTCTTGTATTGAAATTACCTAAGGTTAACGCAGGCACCAAAATCTCTTCTTTTCTATTTCTAAAAATTCTATATAGTAAGTAAGCAATGAATGGCCTTACTAAAGAAATTTATACTAAGATAACAAACAACGGCAATGCGCTCATTGCTGGAAAGACAGATAGTGGTAAAACCTATTTCGTTGAGCATGAACTGATACCTTTTTTAAACAAGGCTGGTTTAAGTGTCTGTTATTTCAAAAACACCGACGAGTTTATTTCAACATATAAAGATGATCATTTTGATGTTTTTATTTTTGATGAGTTTGAAACATTTTTTGACCGTGATTTTTTGATAAAGAAACATAATGATCCTGAGTATTATTCAGAAAAGTATCTTCAGTCGGTTACTAACTGGCACAAAGCTCTCTCTGCGGTGAATAAGCCGTCCATTTTTATTCTCACTAGAAATGAAGAAGATGAAATTTCTAATATTGTAGCCAGCATGAAACAGACCGATTTTGGGAGCAAGGTCACTTGTTTTAGATTCGTTAAAACTGAAGTGATTTAAAAAAAGTGATTATAGATACCAAGCGTGGAAATTAAAACAAAAGCCAAGACAAGGTCAGCCGGGGAACTTGATGTGATTTACAAGGACGTCGATTCTGTTGCTGATTTGAACGGCGTACACATTAATCACGTACACGCTTATGCGTTTTGCGATGGAAAACTGTTGATTGTCCGCGATGGTACCCGAAACAAATGGACCCCAGCGGGCGGTGGGGTGGAAACAGGTGAGATAATAGAACAAGCTGTGGAAAGGGAAGTAATGGAGGAATCAAATATGAAAGTGATTTTTCAACAAATCATTGGCTATCAATCCATATCAGAACCGAAAGGAATTATTAACCAGACAAGGTCTTTTTGTATTGTGGAACCATATGGACCATTTGTTGCGGACCCTGCTGGTGACATAGTGGAAATAAAGCTTATCGACCCAGCGGATTCGAAAGAATATTTTGACTGGGGTGTGGTCGGTGATCACGTTATGAAAAGAGCTTTGGAATTATTGAAAGAATATAAGGAGCGTAAATAAAAACCACCGCACGAATGCGGTGATTTTTATTTACGGTCGCTCAATGTAGAGGAATGAGTTTGAGAGTGTTTTTAAATCATTGATAATGGTCGCGACCTGCTCGGGCGTGACAGATTCATATCCAGCAATAAGTTCTGGTGTCGAAAGAACCCTCCTTTCATCAACCAAGTCGTCATGTATTTCCTCGGCAAGGTCCTCAAGGGAAACATCGAGCATTTTTATCCTATTTATCGTTCCTTGTTTATTTTCTGAAACCCAACCAAAATCAACACTCATCTGATTTAATATATCGAGTACAAGCTCGTCAATTTGGTCAACTGAATCTCCTCGTACGGTTGCGTATGCATATAAGTACCAATATTCAGGTACGGTGTAGAGACTCACACCAGCTGAATAACCCAAAGAGCGCTTTTCTCGAAGCTCATTAAAAACACGGCGATTATATTCTTTCGCTATGATTCTGAGGGTATACTTATTTTGTTCATCAGGAACAAAGAACCACGCACGCGCATATTGCGCATTTGCTTTGACCTCACCAGTGTACTCTTTGTAGCTCACATCATATTTCTGGCTAACAGGAGACACGGTTTCAAAAGGTGAGAGTCGTGCAATTTCAATATCGCTGTGAACTGTACCGAGAAGCGTGTTCTGCATTGTGGAAATGAGATCTGTCTCAGATATGTTTCCCGTAACGATAACCGACACATTTTTTGGCACATAGTGACGGGAATAAAAGTGCTTCACGTCGTCGATTGACATTGATTGGATTGTCTCGAGGGTACCAAGCCCTGATGAGTGCGCGGTCCTTATTTGAGGAAAGGTACGTTTTGACCATTCACGTGCGAGTCGGAAATGAGCATCATTTTTAAAATTGCGGTTAAACTCTTCTGTGATAACTTTCTTTTGCTTTTCGAGCACTTCTTTGGTAAACGAACAACCGAAAAGTAATTCACCTATCATTTGAAAACCCTTCAAGAAGAGTTGTGGTTGGTCAGGTAGTTTCCAGGCATAGCTCGTTGCAGAAGCACCAGTCATGCCGAACATCACAGAACCACCAACGTCAGAGAAAAATTTCCTATTATCTTCGTAGGAAGGGAAGGATGGCATCGACCTCGACACCATGTGTTCAAGAAAATGTGCCACACCCTCTTTGCCGGGTGAATCGTGCCTATTGCCGGCATGAACTATAAAACTGCCAATAATAAAAGGTTTTTCTGTCTGGTAGTGATAAAGAGTTAATCCATTCGCCAAAACGTGTTTTTTGAATTGAGCGTATATATCAATCATAATTAATGCCAGTATATCATGTAGGGTATTTCTGATATAAGGCTTCCACAAAACCTTAAAAACCTATACAATTTGATAACTATGGCTTTTTCATTCAAGAAGAACGACGAGCGCGCAATAATGCTTTCGGGTATCAAACCAACCGGACGACCACATATCGGAAACTACTTCGGCATGATGAAACAACTCGTTGACCTTCAGGGCGACTACAAAACCTACGCAATGATTGCGGACTATCACGCCTTGAACAGTATTCAAAATGGTAATGAGATGAGGAGTCTTATTACCGACCTCGTCATTGATTACCTTGCCATTGGTCTCGACCCAAAGAAAGTCATTCTCTTTAAACAGTCAGATGTTTCAACCCATACTGAACTCTGTTGGATTTTTGATTCGATTGTCACCATGCCATACCTCATGCGAGCACATGCGTACAAAGACGCAGAGGCAAAAAATAAAGAAATAAATGTTGGCACCTTTAATTACCCAGTCCTCATGGCGGCGGACATATTGCTCTACAACACTGACATTGTTCCTGTTGGTTCTGACCAGAAACAGCACGTTGAATATGCTCGTGATATCGCTGAAAAATTCAATCACATATTTGGAGAGACTTTTAAACTTCCAAAGGAACGTATTCTTGAAAGCGTAAAGACTGTTCCTGGTACTGATGGACGCAAGATGTCCAAGAGCTACGGAAATACCATTCCACTTTTTGCAACTGATGAGGAAATAAAGAAAGCAGTAATGGGTATACCAACCGACTCAAAAGGTGTACAAGATCCAAAAGACCCTGCAACCTGTAAAGTGTTTGCTCTTCATGAACTCGTAGGGACAAAGGAGGAATTAGAAGCACTCAAAGCTCGATACACACAAGGTGGAATAGGGTACAAGGAATCAAAAGACATCCTCGTTGAGCGTATGAAGAGATTCATCGCACCACTACGTCTCCGCAGGGCAGAAATAGCCAATAAAAAGAGCGTTATTACAGAGCTTTTAGCGAAAGGGGCAAAGGAGGCCAAGACAATTTCTGAATCAAAAATGGTTGAAGTTCGCAAAAAAATTGGCGTCACGCTATAATAGACTTACTTTATAAATTAAAGTAATTAATACATGAATACAAAAGCCATCATTGGCGTCATCATACTTGTGGTTATTATCATCGTAACCTGGAAAATTATGTCAACAAAAGCACCTGATTCAATCCCCAATGTCTCTGTAACACAAGGGGCATCTAATACAGCTGATGTTTCAGCTGCTGTCGGCACACCACTTAAGGTCTCTCAAGCTTCTTTCTCGTTCACTGGATACGGTCCAGGCAAAGAAGAGACTGGTACTTTTAACAAAGTTGAATACGCTCTCTCTAAGGATTCATCAGGAAAAATTTCTGGTGCAATAACCTTTGACAACGCATCAGTTTCAACTGGTAAAGCGATGCTTGATAAGCACCTCTGTTCACCTGATTTCATCGACTGTGTGACGTATCCAAAAACAGTATTCACACTCACTTCGTTTGACGCAAAAGGAGGTATAGCGAGTGGTTCACTCCTCTTCCGTGGACAGAAAAAAGATATATCATTCCCAGTCACAGTTAAAGGCAATGTATATTCAGCTGATGTAAAACTCAACACAAGCCTCTTTGGATTCAAATACACAGCTATCAAAGAAGAAATTCGTATACAGTTTTCGGTTACCTTAAGTTAAGACACTCGACACCTAATGAGGTAGGTAAGCAAAAAATGACCACATTGGTCATTTTTTGCTTACTAAAACCGCCTTGTTTTATCTTTTGAAAAGTCTATACTAATGAAGTCCGATGACCCGGCTGACACCGGCGAGGAATAGGGGAGGAAACGCTTTAAAAGGCCAAGTAGAACCCCTCGGAGGCGCACCGATTGCGATAATCAAGAGACAAACCAGGGTGGCACCGCGACAACGTCGCCCCTGCGAATTTATTAGGAATAATGAATTTGGAGGGGCGCTTTTGTTTCTCCGAATACTAAAATGCAAAGAACATACATTAAAGACCTTCGCGAAAAAGCGGGTAGCGAAGCGACAGTAGAAGGATATATAAACGGTCGCCGTGATCACGGCAAACTTTGTTTCCTTGATATACGAGACTTGTCAGGGTCAGTACAGACAATTGTCTTACCACAAAACGCAGATGCACACGTGGCTTCAAAAGACCTCCGTCCTGAATGGACCGTTTCAATCACCGGCCAGGTGAACAAGCGCCCAGAACGCATGGTGAATAAAAATGAACAGATGGGTGATATTGAATTTGAAGCAAAATCAATCACCGTTTTAAGCCGTGCCCAGGAACTACCATTCGCCGTTGACGCAGAACTCAACATTGATACCAAACTCGACAACCTCCCATTCGCACTTCGATCAAAGAGGTCACGTGCCATTTTCAAAGTACAGAGTGTTGTTACAAAAACATTTAGAGATTTCCTTACGAGCCAAGGATTCACTGAGTTTCAAGCACCAAAACTTATCGGTGATGATGCCGAAGGTGGCGCAAACTCGTTTGATGTAAAGTACTTTAAACATACTGCACATTTGGCCCAGAGCCCTCAGCTCTACAAGCAAATCATGGTTGGTGTTCTTGAACGTGTGTTTGCCATTGGTAACGTATACCGTGCCGAAAAGCATTCAACCACAAGGCACTTGAACGAGTACACTTCGATGGACTTTGAAATGGGATTCATTAAAGACCATCGCGATATTATGCGCGTAGAGAATGATTACTTTATCGCACTTGAAAAGGCACTCCGTGAGACCTGTGTTGCAGAATTCGCAACCCTCGGCGCAGAAATTCCAACAGTTCCACAAGACATACCAACCATGACCCTCCGTGAGGCTCAAGCGCTCATCAGCAAAGAAACAGGGGTTGATTGCACTCACGAGCTCGACCTTGAACCTGAACATGAACGCTGGCTCTGTAAGTGGTCAAAAGAAAAACACAATTCAGACTTCGTCTTCGTCACACATTATCCAACAGCAAAACGTCCATTCTATACTCATCGTGACGAAACGGACCCAACCATGACAAAGAGTTTTGATCTCTTGTTCCGTGGTGTTGAAATCACGAGCGGTGGCCAGAGAAATCATGATTATGATGTGTTGGTTTCCTCAATGAAAGACAAAGGTCTCAATCCTGACAAATTCGGTTATTACCTCCAGGCCTTCAAATACGGTATGCCTCCACACGGAGGACTTGGTATTGGACTTGAACGCGTTACTGCAAAACTCCTCAACATTGAGAACGTAAAGGAAGCCACATTATTTCCACGTGATATCAACCGAATCGATGTTCTTCTCTCAAAATAGACCAACGGGCGGACTCGTTATCCGTGAGCTCAATAAAAAAGATTTAAAAGATTTTGCAGAGCTCCGTAATTCATCAATCAACGAGAGTGATTACATGCTCTTTGAACCAGGTGAAATCACTGAGGACAAGCATTCAGCAAAACAGTATCTAGGTGATGACACCAAAACAATCCTCGCGTTTCTTGATGGAGAGTTGATTGGATACACCTTCCTCAAAATTCCACAATATAAAAAATCAAAGCATTGTGCGTATTTGGTCATTGCTATCAAAAAAGAATTCCGCGGTAGGGGAATAGGCACTGAACTTATGCGTAAAGCCGAGGACCTGGCACGAGAAATGGGCATTATGCGCATTGAACTCGAGGTGATGGCAGAGAACCCAGCAAAAAACCTCTACGAGCGAATGGGTTATATTGTTGAAGGTAGAAAGATTGGTGTTATCTTTCAAAACGATAGATACCTCGACGTATTGGCGATGGCTAAACACTTGCGATAAAAGAAACGAGCGAAAACATGTTATGTTTTCGCTCGTTTTGCTTGTTCTTGCTATAATCAAAACATGGCATTCGTTGTCGAACAACAAGGTTTTAAAGGTCCCATGGAACTCCTCCTCGAATCAATCGAAAAGAGGAAACTTTTTATTAATGAAGTCTCACTTGCACAGGTTGCGGATGGCTACATTGCCCATGTTCGTAGTATGGCTGAATACCCACTGGCAGATAATGCACAATTTATTGTCATCGCCTCAACACTCCTCCTCATTAAATCAAAATCGCTCCTCCCAACCCTCGTTCTGACCAATGAAGAGCAGGGAAATATAAAAGATCTTGAACGACGATTAGCTCTCTATCAAAAATACAAAGAGGTCTCGATTCATATCGCGGAACGTTTTGGAAAAAATATTATGAGGGAACCCTTGTATCGACCACAAACAATTGTATTTTCTCCTGATAAATCGATGACCCTACTAAACCTCCTCGCATCCCTCAAAACACTCTTTGCTTCATTTCCAAAAAAAGAACATTTACCCCAGGCCGTCATAGCAAAGGTAATTAGTTTAGAAGAGATGATTGATAGTCTCATAAAGAGAGTAACAGACGGTATCAAAATGAGCTTCAAAGAATTTTCGAAGCATGGTGGTGGGGACAAGGTAAATGTAATAGTTGGATTCCTCGCAATGCTCGAGCTCGTCAAACAGGGTTCAATATCAGTCGCGCAGGAAAAGCACTTTGCGGATATCAGCATTGAGACAAATACTCTCAGCGTACCTCGTTACGAATAAACATATGGAAAACAGCATACAAACAACAGTTGAAAATCAGATTATCGCCCTTCTTTTTTGGAAAGGTGAGCCTTTATCGGTAAAAAAACTTGCTGAAATACTTTCAAAATCTACCGAGGAAGTCACAACAGCGATTTCGTTGGCACGCGAAAAATTGAACAGCACAGGTATCTCGCTCGTTCAAAATTCTGATGAGGTAGTCCTTGTCACATCACCTGAACATTCAGAACTCATAGACCGCGTAGCAAAAGAAGAGCTTTCACGTGACCTGGGACGAGCGGGACTTGAAACCATATCAATCGTCGCGTATCGAGGACCAATCAAACGTAGTGAGATTGATTATATTCGAGGAGTGTCTTCATCAACCATTGTTCGAAATCTCCTTGTCCGAGGTCTCATTGAAAGGGCTCCTGGTAATGAGAATGATGCGCGTGGTGTCTACTATCAGACAACAACAAAATTACTTGAATATCTTGGGGTAAAGAATCTTACAGAATTGCCAGAATATCAATCAACCCGAGACTATATAGAGAATTTCGAAAAACAGGGAACTGAGGAGGGAGAGATAAAACAGTAGATATACGTAACCATGGACACATTCACACAAAAGAAAAAAATAATTATTTTAATCAGCGGGGCACTCATAATTGCCTTTCTTGTTTTTCTTCTTGCGCTTAACCAAAGTTATACCAGGATGGATATAAGTGTACTTGGTACTGGACCAGAATCTCCAACTACTACGATTCAGGAAATAAACCCTTTCGACACTGTTGCAATCCAAGCAAAATCAGCTTTTGTATACGATGTGGCAAATAAGAAAGTCCTTTATGAAAAAAATTCGAGCCTCCAACTACCGCTCGCATCACTCACCAAGGTAATGACAGCACTTGTTGCATCTGAGATAGCATCCACCACGGCGACAATACAAATAAAACCAACGGACCTTGCTGCAGATGGTGACAACGGTCTTATGGCACAGGAAAAATGGACACTTAAAAATTTGTCTGATTTTAGTTTAGTCGTTTCTTCAAACGACGGCGCTGATGCAATGGCTTCAGCAATAGGGTCAACAATAGATAGTAGTAACGGAAATAATGCATTCATTCAGCGGATGAATGTCGAAACAAAACGTCTTGGGCTTGAACAGATGTATTTTTTGAACGGATCAGGGCTTGATATAAACGAATCAATCTCTGGTGGATATGGATCAGCAAAAGATGTTGCAAAGCTTTTTGAAATTGTGCTTAAGCGCGATCCACACCTCTTTGAAGCAACCACATACAGTGAGATAAATGTAAAATCAGAAGATCTAACACACAAAGCAACAAATACAAATAAAATAGTTGATTTAGTTCCTTCAGTACTTGCATCAAAGACTGGTTTTACTGATTTAGCTGGGGGAAACTTAGCAATGGCGTTCAGCGTAGGTCCTATGCACCCAATTATTGCTGTTGTTATGAATTCGACCACTGACGGCAGGTTTGAAGACATGCACACGCTCATTGAGGCAACTATTGCCGGCACACTTTCAGAAAAATAAAAACGTGAATCCAAACAAGCAAAAAAAAATCGACACATATCTCCTCGTAAATGCCATAGTCCTTATCGTGGCGGGCCTTTTCATTTTTTATTCTGCTTCACTGGGTCTTTTTGCACGTGATTCGGTAAAATATGGTTCACTCGCAGTTAAACAGGTAAGCATTGGACTCATTCCCGGTATTATCGCGATCTATGTCTTGAGTCGCATAAAAACAGACACGTTACGACGATATGCATTCTGGTTTTTCGTGGGAAGCTTATTACTTAATGTTGTCATTTTTATTCCAGGACTCGGCCTCCACATCCTCGGCGCAACAAGGTGGCTTAATCTTGGTATGTTCTCGTTTCAGCCATCGGAAATCTTAAAAATCACATCAGTGCTTTTCCTTTCGAGTTGGTTCACCACATACCGTGCAAAAATACACGAATTTCGTTACGGATTAGTTCCATTTGCCATTATAGTTGGCCTTATTGGTGGAATACTCCTTGCTCAACCTGACACTGATACCTTTATAGTCATAGGCATTGCTCTTGGCGCAGTATATTTTACCGCCGGTGCACGCTGGAGAGAGATTGGAATCATTATCTTAACCGGATTGGTTCTCATTGGACTCCTTGCAACCTTTAGGCCGTACGTACGTGACCGTATCACAACTCTCTTTAGTAACGGTGAAAAAAATCAAACGAGTGGTTATCAGATACGACAATCACTCATTGCTATAGGGTCTGGAGGTATAACAGGTAGGGGATTTGGGCAGAGTATTCAAAAGTTTCAACACCTCCCTGAACCAGTGAACGATTCTATCTTTGCGGTTGCAAGTGAAGAATTCGGATTTGTCGGATCAGTTACACTAGTACTCCTCTTTGTCTCTTTTGCACTACGATCATTCAAGTTGGCGACGAGGACTCCCTCGCAATTTGGCTCGCTGGTACTTGTTGGATTATCGACTTACATTATCGCCCAATCATTTATCAACATCATGGCGATGACGGGAATTATGCCCCTATCTGGCATTACCCTCGTCTTTATAAGCCAAGGTGGGTCAGCGCTCCTCTTTAGCCTCATTGCAGTAGGAATAATCCTCAACATCTCAAAAACAGCACACGAAAAAGAGGGAATAGTAACCCTCCAAATTAAACATTAAAATTGCTATAATCAAAGGCATATGAAGATACTGCTTACCGGTGGTGGCACGGGCGGACATTTTTATCCAATCATAGCCGTTGCACAATCACTCAGAAAAATAATTCGAGATGAGAAACTCATTGATGCGACCATGTATTACATGGCCCCTTCGCCGTACGATGAGAAGCTTCTTTTTGAAAACAGTATTATCTACAAATACTGTGCCGCAGGAAAAGTGAGGAGATATTTTTCACTCCTTAATATTCTCGATGCTGTAAAGACAGGACTTGGTGTACTCAAGGCGACCTTGGATATTTTCACCATTTTTCCCGATGTTGTATTTAGTAAAGGTGGTTACGTGAGTTTTCCGGTGCTTTTTGCCGCCCGTCTCTTTGGTGTTCCTGTGGTGATACATGAATCTGATTCGAAACCAGGAAAGGTTAATTTGTGGTCAAGTAAATTCGCTAAGCGAATAGCTATTTCATACCCACAAGCAGCTGCTTATTTTCCAAAAGATAAAGTAGCCCTCACCGGTAATCCAATTCGTAAAGAATTGATGACAACAAAAACTGAAGGCGCTCGTGAATACTGGAACCTTGATGAAGTCACACCGCTTATTGTCATCCTTGGTGGATCCCAAGGGTCAAAAAAAATAAACGATGCACTCATTGATGCGTTACAGAAACTTGTTGAAAATTACTACATCATTCATCAAACTGGAAAAGATAATCTTGCTGAAGTTACCCATACGGCAAATGTGGTATTGAATGACAGTTTACATCGAGATAGATATAAGCCACGTGCATATTTGAACGATCTTGATATAAGAACTGCGGCAGGCGCTTCATCGCTCATTATTTCACGTGCGGGTTCAACCATATTTGAGATAGCTATGTGGAAGAAACCCTCTATCATAATTCCAATTCCAGAAGAAGTAAGCCATGATCAACGTTCAAATGCATTCTCATATGCTTCAACTGGAGCCTGCTCAGTTATTGAAGAAGCAAACCTTACCTCAAATATCCTCTGTTCTGAGATAAACCGCATCATAATGAACCCAGATATTTCTGAAGCGATGTCAAAATCAACCGAACAATTTATTCACACTGATGCATCAGATAAAATCGCACGTGAGATAATAAACATAGCGATGAGTCACTACAAATAAAAATATGACAGACATTTCCAAAAACACAGACTCAAAAGAAAAAGTAGTTACGCGTTTTGCGCCATCACCAACAGGGCTCCTCCACCTTGGTAATTACCGTACCGCCGTATTTTCCTATTTTTACGCACGCCAGAACGGTGGAAAATTTGTTCTGCGTATAGAAGATACTGATAAAGAGCGATCAAAAAAAGAGTATGAGGATAACATTCTCGAGAGCCTCACCTGGCTCGGTATTAAACACGATGAATTTTATCGCCAGAGCGAACGAAGTGACATTTACAAAGGATATCTCGAACAGTTGATTAAAGAAGGGAAGGCTTATATCTCAAAAGAAACCCCAAAAGAGCCAGGGGGTCGCACCGAGGTAATCAGACTCAAAAACGCAAATAAAAAAGTAAAATTCCACGACCTTATCCGTGGTGATATTGAAACAGACACCACTGATTTGGGTGACTTTATTATTGCAAAGAGCATCACCGAACCGGTGTTCCATTTTGCCGTCGTTATAGATGACTTTACCATGGGGGTTACCCATATCGTTCGCGGTGAAGACCATATATCAAACACACCTCGTCATATCCTTATTTACGAAGCCCTTGGTGCCCAGTACCCTCAATACGCCCATTTACCGCTCGTTTTGGCACCCGATAGGTCAAAGCTCTCAAAGAGGCGCGGAGCAGTAGCGGCAACGGAATACCGCAGTAAAGGATACCTCCCAGAAGCCTTGGTTAACTACATGGCACTCCTTGGCTGGAATCCAGGAACCGAGCAAGAAATCTTTTCTTTTGATGAATTAATTAAGACTTTCGACCTTACCAAAGTACAGAAAGGTGGCGCTGTGTTCGACGACAAAAAATTACGCTGGGTAAACAAAGAGCATATCCGAGAAATTTCAGATGAAGGGTTTCTTGAAATTTGTAGTGAACATATTACCAAGAGTGCGCGTGCTCTAGAGCATTCATGGAACAAAATTGACCTTGTTGTAAAGAAAGCGAAAGGTGTTTTGAGAGATCGATTAGAGACTTTTGGTGACCTCGACGATATGATTACCAATGGTGAACTCGACTATTTCTTTGAAATGCCGCAACTCAAGGCAGAATTACTCCTCTGGAAAAATCAAACTGATTTAAAAGTTGTTGCCGAAATCCTCAGCAAGACGAAAGATGAGGTAATAAAACTCCCTGAATCAGTCACCAAAGAAGACGCCAAGGCACTCATAATGCCTTTTGCAGAAAAGATTGGGCGGGGAGAGGTTTTGTGGCCACTCCGGGTCTCACTCTCGGGTCGAGAAAAATCACCGGATCCATTCACACTCATAGAAGTACTTGGTACAGCGGAATCACTTAGGAGGATTGATCATGCGCTCGCGCTGATTAAATAAATTTCCGATGGAAAAAAGACTTCCATCACTTTTTCATAACATACTCTGCTTCGGGCTTATTTTTAGCCTTGGAGTCTCAAGCGTCTCTTTTTATCCTGAGACACTTTTTGCGTCCACAAGAGCGGATGAACTAAAGGCAGAAATAACAAAAAATCTTGAAAAACAAACTGCACTAGAAAAAGAAATAGAAAATTACAGCAAACTCTACAGTGCAACCTCAAAAGAGGCCCAGACATTGCAAAATACCCTCAAGCAACTCGAAATAAATAGAAAAAAGCTCGAAGCGGAGCTTTCATATACAGGTAAGAAAATACAAACAACAAACCTCAAGATTGAAACCATCCAGGAAGACTTAAAGGAGACCACCAGAAAACTAACCCTCAATTCGAACGCTCTATCAAACGCTTTCATTGAGCTATCAACGCTTGAGTCAAGAACTTATGTTGAGTCTTTCTTGTCTGGAAAGACTCTTTCTCAGTTGTTGAATGACAATATAACCGTAGGACAATTGCAATCAAAGTTGAGTGCGCTCATAGCTGAAAATAAAAACCTTAAGGAAGACCTTGAACACAACAAACAACTGACTCAAACAGAACAGAATCGTCTGGTTGCTTACCAAAATGAACTTGCTGATAAGAAGACATCGGTCGAAATAACCCAAAAGACGAAAGACGATTTACTTAAACAGACAAAGGACAAAGAATCTGAATATAAGAAAACCCTAGAAGAAAAAAAGAAACAGAAAGATGCCTTTGAAAAAGAGCTCTATCAATACGAATCAGAACTCAAGATTATCTTTGACCCAAACTCTGTTCCAGGAGAACAAAAAGGTGTTCTCAGTTGGCCTCTCAATAATATAGTCATCACACAACTCTTTGGTAAAACAGTTGCCGCCAAGACATTATATGTATCCGGTACGCATAATGGTGTTGATTTTGGTACACCTATAGGCACCCCGGTAAAAGCAACCCTTTCTGGAACAATATGGGCAACAGGGAACACGGACCTCTATCCAAATTGCTACTCATACGGCAAATGGGTTCTTATTCGGCACGCAAATGGCATCTCAAGCCTCTTTGGTCACCTCTCACAGATTAAGGTTAAAGAGGGGGACACAGTCACCACAGGAGACCTCATTGGCTACTCTGGTAATACCGGATATTCAACAGGCCCACACCTTCATTTAACAGTACTCGCCTCGGCTGGAACTAAGGTTGCACAATACACTTCATCGCGTTTCTGCAAGAGTGCAATTGTTCCACTTGCCGATGTAAAAGCGTACCTTGATCCTATGGCATACTTGCCCACCTATACAGCAAAAAAGTAACATGGTATAATATTGACATATGAAAAATATCATGTTGCGACGGCATGATCCCGGCATAAGCGTAATCGGTTGGATCATCATTGGAGCAATTGCATTGCTTGTTGTAAGTTACTACGGTATTGATGTTCAGAAAGTCGTTGAAAGCCCAACATCACAGAAAAATGTTTCTTATGTGCGTGGCGGTATTGAGTTCGTATGGAAAGATTATCTTTCAAAACCAGTTGATTATCTTTGGAACGACGTCTTCGTGGATTTGATTTGGAAAGCATTCACCGAAAATATGAAACGCATTGGTAGCGGCAAAGCAACCACACTCGAACAAATGGCGCCAAAGTTTAACTTCGACAGATAAAAAGAGACGTAGGTAAGTACCTCTAAAAACACCCTCGAAGGGTGTTTTTTTCGACCATAGAGGCATTTTACATTAAAGGGTGGATCCAAGGTAGAAACATGGGAGGGTTTATCGCTGAGAGCACGAGTTACTCGAACGAACGTGAAATGGGATTTTTGAACAAAAGAGTACACATGTTTTAGATTGAATAAAAAATAAGTAGTAGAAAAAATATCTTCTAAGGTAGATAGATTGATAAGAAAATAAAGTGAACAGAACAACACTCAGAAAGCAGGAGGTGTTTGGAAGGGAGAAAAAGGTCCGATTTGAGGTTTGTTTGATTTAAAGGGCTTTAATTAACATACCGTGTCGCAAAAGATATATTGTGCGACACTATAACCTTATATCCATATGGCCTCTACCCCAAATAAAGGACTAATGCCTTCCGCAAATACGACCCGCAGAAACAACGTGTCTGAAAACACACTCAGATACGTATTCCTCATTTATGATAACAATACACCAAAACGCAACAACAACAGCGATGATGGCTAATTTTGGTACATCAACTTTATTCTTTTTAGTCTGCTTCTGATGCTTCATAGTATTTTAATATAATGTGAACGTTTTTTGAAAACTACCTCCAATCAATCTCTCCCTGCCCTGTCGCCTTGAGGTATGTGTTAGCCTTGCTGAATGGTTTGGATCCAAAGAAGCCATTATGAGCTGAAAACGGTGATGGATGCTGAGCCTCAAGAACTAAATGTTTACTGCGGTCAATAATGGCACCTTTCTGCTTTGCGTAATTACCCCAAAGAATAAAGATGAGATGTTCGCGTTCGGTTGAAAGTTTTTGTATCACTGCATCAGTAAAATCTTCCCAACCTTTTTTTTGATGTGATCCAGGAGTATTAGCCCTAACGGTAAGGGTTGCATTGAGGAGCAACACACCTTGCTGTGCCCATCGAGATAAGTCACCATTTTGTTCTGGTACAATTCCTAAATCACTTTCAATTTCTTTAAAGATGTTTTTGAGTGATGGAGGGATGGTCACTGTCTCATGAACCGCAAAAGAAAGTCCATTTGCTTGCCCTGATCCGTGATACGGGTCCTGTCCTATTATGACCACCTTAACCTTTTCAAAAGGACACATCTCAAAAGCCCTAAAAATATCTTTCGGGGCGGGGTAAATAGTATGTTGCACATATTCCCCTCTCACGAATTCTGATAAAGCTTTAAAATAAGGCTTTTCAAATTCGTCTGTAAGTACTTTCTTCCATGAAGACTCAATTCGTACAGTTTCTGCTGGCATAGTAATTTATTGTAACGAATTAGACATCCATTAAGAATTAATAAGGGTGACCTTTTATTTTAAATCAAAAATATCCAATATTCTTGCAACTGAAACCGTAGCGACGCCAATCACTGAATCGGCGGCACCATAATAAACATGAAGGGTCTTACCTTTACTCATAAATTCAAAACCCGTCGGAAAAACAACATTACCCACCTGCCCCTTCCTCTCGAATGAAAGTTCTGGTTCAAAGATAGGCTCATCTGTGCGAGCGATCACTTTAAATGGGTCCTTGAGATCGAGGAGCGCTACACCGAGTCGATATACTTTATCAGCGCCTATACCATGGTAAAAGAAGAGCCACCCTTTTTTTGTTTTGATTGGAGTACCAGCAAGACCGACTTTCTGGCTGTCCCACATACCAATACGTGGTTTGAGAATAGGGGTCACTGTTTCAACAATAAAAGGTGCGCCCAGGTCTTTCGAAGGTATAGCATCGAGACAGACATTGTGGGCAATACGGTGCACCAAATAATACTTCCCTCTTATTTTTTCAGGAAAAAGGCAAGCATCCTTGTCATCAATACCAATAGGGGTAATGATTTTTGATTTTGACCACTTTTTCCAATTATTTTTTACAAAATCTTTCTCACTGATTGAAATCAGGGCGACGCGAGGAGCTTCTAGTCCATTGTATCCTGTATAGCAGACATAGATTTTGCCATCAATAAGCGTTATACGAGGATCCTCAGCACCTGAATTGCCACCAGGGATTCCCTTACGCTCAAATTGCTCATGTGGCTCATAAGCTGGCATTGGATTTTTTTGAAATTTTACACCATCCTTGGAGACGGCATATCCCATATACGATGTATTATCTCGAGACATCGAACGGTAGAGCATGTGCACCTTACCTCCAATGGTCACTGTTGCTGGGTTAAAAACTGCCGCAGCTTCAAAGGGTCTTGATTTATCAGGAACGAGGATGGGGTTATGTGATGACCTCTCAACCAAACGACGAGCATGCCCGAGCATGACCTCAAAGAGATGATCTATGTTTACCTGGGCCATAGCACCCACGGTATCAGCAGCTGAGTAATAAATATTTAATGTCTTACCCTCTATTTCTGCACCAGATGGAAAGGTGATATTCGCCACGTTGCCATAGAGTTCATACTGTTCTTCAGGAACCATGAGAGGATGACGCGTATCCCCTGCTACTTCTTGAGGATTCTTGAGTGATAAGAGAGCGGAGTGAATACCGAAAACACGACGAGCTTCATCGGTATAATTCTGAATACGAGAATAGACAATAAGCCAACCGTGGCGAGTTTTTATTGGAACAGAACCAATCTCAACATGATCACCGTGCACAGTTGAAAGGTTGAGGGTTGGGAGACTCTCAATGTCACTGTATTTTTCTGCCCACATTGAGTGATTCCACAATTCATCAAGTGAATCAACTTCAAAATAAACGATTCGCGATGGTGGTAAATCTGGATTAACAGTAACGAGACCAGCAAACTTTCCATTCACTTTTTCAGGAAACAATGCCATCGCCTTTGCGTTGAAAGGTGTGACCAAATGTTTCTCTTCGATTGTTTCAAAGTCACGAGTTATCGCAACACCCACCTTGATACCTTCCGCAGAAAAAGGAAAAGATGAAAGAGCGGTGTAAAAGATAGCAAACCTACCATCAGGAAGTTTGGTAACGCGTGGATCCTCACAACCAAAACGGTCCCACTCCTCACTTGGTTCAATCAATACCTTACGAACAAATCCATTACCCACAGGTAATGAAACACAAATTTTTGACTCAATGAAAATGTTATCCCCTACTCTTACTGGTAATGCTTCACCACGATAGAGATACACTTTTCTATTATTTTTTCCAAATCGAACAGGAGATAAGTTGAAAGCAGCACGCATATCTGCATCAATGACTCCTGGTTTCAAAATAGGATTATGTTCGTATCGTCGTATTGATATCATGAAGGTTGTTTTCTGTTAGTTAATCTCGAGTGCCTTTACTTGCATATGAATTTCCTTGTGTGAAGTGAGTTCATCGAGGAATTGCTTAAGTGGTGCTGTTGCAACACAGACATATTTATCTCCGCCTCCGTAGTAAACAAAAAGCTCGTCATTTTTTATGATCGCACCTGATGCATAAACGATTCCTGGTTTCCAATCATTCTCATAATGCATATCTGGAGCAATGAGTGGCCACGCTGATCTGTAGAGCACTCTAGTTGGGTCTTTGAGGTCAAGAAGCATTGCACCAATCTTGTAGCGGTTTGGATCTTTCACGTCCGTTGCATGGTAAAACAAGAGCCATCCCATATCGGTTTTGAGTGGTGGAGGTCCCGCACCACGAACTTTGTTATCCCAAAAATTCTTGCGACCACCCTGTGCCGGTCCTACACGGCTTTTAATAATATTCTTTTTTGGTTTACCAAAATCTTCCAAACTATCAACATAATCAATAAGGAGGGTTGGAGTGATGCTATGGAGAATAGCAAATTTACCTTTTATTTTTTCAGGAAAAATAACCCAGTTCTTTTGGATTTCATTTGGAGGTGACATAAGGGCTGATCGTCCCCACTTCCAGTTTCCCTCTTTTATGTTTCGTACAGGGATTGAGTTAATAGCCATACGAAGAGAATCCCAGCCACCAAAGGCAACATATGTCACATATACTTTATTCCCAATGCGAATTGCCCGTGGGTCTTCTGACCCACCAACACCACCTCCCGATGGGTTATCAAGGTGAAATCCTGGTGCTTCCTTTTCTAGAGAAGGAAGTTCAAACCTCATGGATGGTTCATAAACAGGCTTATCAGATCGATTCTTGAAATTAAATCCGTCGACACTTGATGCGTGTCCGAAACGGGAAATGCCATCGTGGCCCATAGCTCGGTAGAACATGTGAACCTTTCCGTCTATGTCAAACACAGCTGGATTAAAGACTCCTTCTGATTCCCATTCTTTTTCCTTTCGAGGTGCAAGTATTGGATTTGCAGGATGCCTCTGGAGCACCGACATCTTTGGTGCCTGTGCTTCAACAAGATGAACCCATGAGACAACATATGAATAGAGAACCTTATCAGCATCTGTCCAAAGGACGTGCAAATCATTTCCGACAACGGCCGCACCAACAGGACGAACACTTCCACTCACACTCTCGATCACTTCTTCAATAACCGGATGTTCGAGGCGCCACAGTATTTTCCAAGTAAGAGGGTTAACCAATGCCGCACCCGCACGAAGCACGTGCTTTTTAGTATCTTTTATATCCCTATTTGATGCATCGTAAATAACCAACAACCCTTCATTGGTTTCAATTGCAGAAATGAGTCGTAAAACACCACGATCCCAGAATCCAGGGCGCGAAGTAAAAAGGAATGATTCGTGATATTCAGCTTCTTTTTCTTCAGTATCAACAATAAATGATCTAAAGAAGGCACTACCATCGCTCAAACCATTAAAAATTTTCTTACTCCAGACGCCAGCAAAACGTTTACCCCAGGCACCGAAGCGAACTGATTCAACAAAGGTATCAAGTTTTTTCTTTGAAGGCTCGAAAATAACATAGGAACGGAGACCTTTATTTTCAATAACAACGAGGACTGTTTGAAGGTCGTCTTCATTATCAACAAACGAGACCGAAGAAATAGTGTGTACAGGTACAGGCTTCTTCTTTGAATCAATAAGGTGGATGATTGATTCAATCTTTTTTCCATCAGAACTCAAGAGCGCAAGTTCAATCTCACCAAGATGGAGAATCTCGGCAATGATCGCGTACCCGCCTTGGATACCCTCTGCGATACCGAGTATCCTAGAAACAGAGAGTCCTCCCCAGGACGCACGGTCTCTCTTTTTTAATGTTGTTGGCTTTTTCATTTTCTATTGTAACGATCTTTTATACGAACGATATCATTTTCATCAAAGTGTCCGAGGGCAATTTCCATAAATTCAACGTCATTTTCTGGGGCACCGATTGTGTGAACCATCTCGCGGGCTATGTAAAACTCGTCACCAGGAACACCATCAAACCATGTATCTCCTACTAATACTTTCGGATTTCCTGAAATAATCCTCCAAAATTCGCGACGCTGGTGATGGTACTGCCACGAGAGCTCTTCACCTTTTTTTACTGAAATAATTTTAATGGTTGATTCTTCATTATACGTATAACGTTTGAACCTGCCCCATGGGCGCACCTCTTCATATGGCGTAATAAAACCGAGTACATTACAAAGCACACCAAAAGTATCTTCTGGGTTTTTGACCGAAACGGTATCTATACCACCATCTGGAACAGCTCGATCGTTTCCACCTGGGTAGAGAGCATCTCCAAAGAAGACAACTTCTTCCCTCTTTACGCCAAAACGATTTATGAGTTCCTTGATTGCAAAATATTTATCGAAACCTTTTTTAGTGATGTCGATTGAATTGTGTCCACCGGTGCGAATCTCACATTCAGGAAGAAGTGTACGAAGCTCTTCGACAATTGGGTTGCGCTTGGTGAGTTCCGGGTCCCAGGTTTTCTTTATAGGTTCAGGGGCGTCAGCACCAAGAGCTGAGTACGTAATCTGAACTTTACGATCCTGAATGACATCACCGTAAGTCTGTTCAGGTTTAGGATATTTTGAAGTAACTGTCTCAAGTGCTTGTTTAATACGATTAGAAAGTTCATCACCCAAGAGGTCGGCGTAGACCACTGTTGGAATCCCCTTTTCGTCATGAGAAACACACGTAGCACCACTTGTTGGAAAGAGAATAAGATTTTTCCAATTTGAATCAGCGGGCAACAATGAAACGATTTGTTTTTGAATTTGAGAATGTTCACCACCGGTGATGATGACCACGATATGTTTTACCAGAAGGTCTCTCAAAACAGATGCGTCCGCCTCGAGTATGGCGGTACGGCTTTTAGTGAGAGTATTATCTACATCGAAACAGTACGCTCTCTTATGAGCGAAGAAACTCGGTCTAGCAAGAAAGTACGAATACGGGGCGACGTAAATCACCCAATCATTTTACACGAAAAAGTCCTTTTTGGAAAAAGAAAAAATGTGTGGAAAACTAAACAAAACAAGGATCTCTTTCGAGAACCCTTGTTTTGTTTACTTCTTATTTCATAGCAACTGTCTTTGGGAGTGTTTTTGTCCAGCATTGAGATGAAGCTGACCATGGAGATGCGCCATATTTGCCGTAGAGCCAACGCCCGAAAGCGAGGTTTCCGTCAATTGAGTATATGTCATATCCAAGAGCTTCTGCCTTGTCGCCGTGATAAAACCTGTTGATTTGCATCACGCCAACATCATCACTATTCACCTTACCCTTTAAAATATCGCCGTTCGAGTCGTATTGTCTAAATGTTGATTCGCAACGGGCTATTTCTGCAAGAATCGGTTCGTCTTTGTAATACTCGCGGACGTATGATTCTATTGAGACTAATGGTCGGGTTGGGGTGACAATGGTGATTGCGGGAACCGAAGTTGTCGCCACCGTCGTTGTCGATACTGCTTTGTCCTGTGCGCTTGTTGTTGCCGGCCAGAATGCTGAAGTGAGCAAGAGCGCGGTTGAAACTAACTCAGTCATAGTATGTGAAGTCCGATTTTCTTAAGTTTTTCACCCTATCAACTTACGTCTTTGAGAGTGTATCCCCTAAAAAAAGAAATCACCAGGTCAAACCTGATGTGTGATGATTATAGCATGATGGAATATTTTGTCAATTGATTTATACACAATACGCACCAAAAAAGGCCTTGTTAGGCCTTTTATTTCGTATGTAACGATTCAGGTATTTCGTACTCTTTGAACTCAGGGAGGAATTTTTGTCCGTAGACGATTCGATGGAAGGATTCAGCTTCGATCTGAGCGTCAAAGAGAGCGTTGTGAGCCTCTTGTCGCAAAGGTAGTCCGACCATCACACTGATACTGTCGAGGTTGAGGGCAGAATGACCTTTCTTAACAGGTGCTTCCCTACCCGATCTGAGGATGTGGGCCAATGCAACAGAGTGAAGGTCAATAGTTCG
>Ga0302296_1000508_pt1 | contig 32486 bp, 34 predicted proteins | sample III_Fen_N3_1_FD_194546 | JGI IMG/M metagenome (GOLD analysis project Ga0302296, IMG submission 194546) | Peat permafrost microbial communities from Stordalen Mire near Abisko, Sweden - III_Fen_N3_1 | ecosystem: Environmental > Terrestrial > Soil > Wetlands > Permafrost | place: Sweden: Abisko... | reverse complement strand
ACTCACAATTGGTTGAGATTTGCGACATTGGTAAAATCCTTTTTAAACAAACCGATAACGCCAAACTGAAGGATTATACATTCGTACAACTGATGAAAAAGGTGAGGCGGACCGAAAAACCACAGGACCCGAAACCGGGCGATACATCTCAGCCCACCGACAACAATGCAGCTCCGGAACCTACCAACTAAGGTATATTCTTTAACCGGTATTTTATACCCAATTCAACTGATTTAGACGCGATTGATTTAAATTACCCATCCTTAAATAAATGTACAGTGCATATATACTTTTTTAAGGGTGGGTTTTGTATGGCTTTTCCACAACGGCACTAATTTGCGGTCACAACACACGAAGTAGCTATTGCAAGACCGTAAGTAACGATTGCAGGGTGTTTAGTAGCCCGGACAAACCACTAAGTAACTGTTGCAAAATAGTAAGTAGGCGTTGCAATACTCTAAGTAACCGTTACAAAGTAGTAAGTTGCGATTGCAAAACCTTAAATAACCAATGCAAAGCACGTAGTAGTAATTGCAAAATATAAAGTAACTCTCGCAAAGCATTAAAACCGAGGTGCAAAACCTAAAAGTTTTATCGCAAAAAGCTAAAATAGTTTCGCAAAGGTTGCAAACCGCGTTGCAAAAGATTCGGAGGCTGTTTGATGCTCTGATCCTTATAACCCGTTTTAATTCATGAAATCATTTTAAAAATGAAGATAACTTGTATTGGTGCCGGATACGTCGGCGGACCAACAATGGCTGTGATAGCCGAAAAATGTCCCGACATTGAGGTAACTATTGTTGATATCAATCCGCAACGCATTGCAGCTTGGAACGACAAAAACTTGGATAACCTACCTATTTACGAACATGGCTTAAAAGAGGTTGTAGCCAAGACACGGGGAATAAACTTGTTTTTCTCTACCGATTTGGAAGATGCCATCCGCAAGAGCGATATTATTTTCATCTCAGTGAACACACCTACCAAAACATACGGCGTAGGGAAAGGGATGGCTGCCGATTTAAAATACATTGAGATCTGTGCCAGACAAATTGCAGAAATAGCTGAAGGGAATAAAATAGTGGTCGAAAAATCGACTTTACCGGTAAGAACCGCCCAATCTATTAAAACCATATTAAGCAACAATACCAAAGGCTTGAAGTTTCAAGTACTATCCAATCCTGAATTTTTAGCCGAAGGGACCGCCATGCAGGATTTACACCATCCGGATCGTGTGTTAATCGGTGGAGATCAAAGCACGGAGGGGTTGAAGGCTATTGAAACGTTAACAGACATATATGCCCGATGGATTCCCCGCGAACGAATCATTCAAACCAATGTTTGGAGCAGCGAACTATCCAAATTAGCAGCCAATGCATTTCTGGCTCAACGTATTTCGAGTATTAACTCGATATCTGCCCTTTGTGAACGTACAGGAGCAGATATCGATGAAATTTCCCGAGCCGTTGGAGCCGACAGCCGCATTGGACCTAAATTTTTAAAAGCTTCTGTAGGTTTCGGTGGTTCATGTTTCCAAAAAGATATTCTGAATCTCGTTTACCTTTGCCGTCATTTTAATTTGCCAGAAGTTGCCGATTACTGGGAACAGGTGATTAAAATGAACGATTACCAGAAACATCGGTTTTCCAAACAAATTATCGATACTTTATTCAATACTGTTTCAGGTAAAAAAATTGCCATACTTGGGTGGGCTTTTAAGAAAGACACCAACGACACCCGCGAATCTGCGGCTATCTATGTGGCATGGGAATTACTTCAGGATAAAGCTGAAATACATATTTATGATCCAAGAGTTAATAAAGAACAAATATTAAAAGATCTGGATTATCTTGCAGAGCAAAACATTGAATTCTCGAAAGTTAAAGATCAACTCTTTTCAAACTTAATCGTTCATAATGATCCATATTCTGCAATGCACTCTGCCCATGCCATTGCGCTCCTGACTGAATGGGAGGAATTTATAATCTATGATTGGCAAAAAATATACGATAACATGCTAAAGCCTGCCTTCGTTTTTGATGGAAGGAATGTATTAAACCATAATGAACTGATAAAAATTGGATTTGAATTACAAAGCATAGGAAAAGGATAATTTGTATAATCTGTAATTACAGAATTGACCTATAATTATTTAATCATTTTTTTGACACGCAGATAACAGAATATTATAAAAGATTAGATTTAAAATAATAAAACATTTGAACATGAACACAAAATTGAAATTTGCACTAATAGGGTGCGGCCGGATAGGTAATCGACACGCCAAACATGCCAATGATAAAGGAACACTAAAGGCCGTATGCGATATTGATGAAAATAAAGCCAAAGCTATAGCAAGTGAGTATAATTGCAAGTGGTACTCCAGTATTGATGAATTGTTACACCATGAAAAAGAAATTGATGTTATTTCAATTTGCACACCAAATGGGCTGCATGCAGAACATACCATCAAATCGTTAAAGTCAGGATTTCATGTACTTTGCGAAAAACCAATGGCAATAAATGTACACGATTGCGGCGAAATGATTAAAGCGGCAGAAACTGCAAACAGAAGACTATTCATTGTTAAACAAAATAGATATAATCCCCCAATAATCGCAGTAAAAGATCTAATTGAAGAAGGCAAATTAGGAAAAATATACAGCATTCAATTAAGTTGTTTTTGGAACAGAGATTTTGAGTACTATCAAAATTCATGGAAGGGAACAAAAAATATGGATGGAGGAACATTATACACCCAATTTAGCCACTTTGTTGATTTATTATATTGGATAATTGGTGATGTAAAAAAGGTGCAAGCAATAACAGGGAATTTTGCACATCAAGGTATCATTGAGTTTGAAGATACAGGTATGGCTATCCTTGAATTTTATAATGGAGTAATTGGTACGTTAAACTATTCTGTAAATAGTTACAATAAGAACATGGAAGGTTCATTGACCATTTTTGGAGAAAAAGGAACTATTAAAATTGGTGGACAATATTTGAATGAATTAGAATACCAAAATATTGAGGGATATAAAATAGAAGGACTACCCGAAGGAAATCCTGCCAATAACTACGGAAAATATCAAGGTTCTATGTCCAATCATGATAAGGTTTACCAAAATGTTGTAGATGTATTATCAAATGGTGGAGTTATCGCAACCAATGGTTTTGAGGGTTTAAAAACTGTTGAAATAATTGACAAAATTTACCAAAGCGCTAAAATCAATGGAATACAATAAAAAAGAAATTGGTATAAAAAATGTACAATTTGGCCAAAATGTAACTGTAGTTGAACCGGTAAATCTTTATGGGTGTATAATTGGCGATGATACATTTATTGGTCCTTTTGTTGAGATCCAGAAAAATGTTGAAATTGGGAAAAATTGCAAAATTCAATCTCATTCTTTTATCTGTGAATTGGTAACCATTGGAGATAATTGTTTTATCGGGCATGGTGTCATGTTTATCAATGATTTGTTTTCAAACGGAGGTCCTGCTCAGGGGAATAAAGAGCTTTGGAAAGAAACCCAAATCGGCAATAAAGTATCTATTGGAAGTAATGCGACTATACTCCCTGTTAAAATATGCCACAATGTTGTGATCGGAGCTGGAGCTGTTGTGACAAAAGATATCAATCAAGCTGGCGTTTATGCAGGAAACCCGGCAATATGCATTAAAAAATTAGACTTATGAAAATAATATCACATAGAGGTTATTGGAATAAGCCAGAAGAGAAAAATACGATTCAATCGTTCAATAATACTACAAAATTTGGTTTTGGAACTGAAACAGATATACGGGATTTTAACACTGAATTAGTAATATCACATGACATTGCAACCCAAGCCAATGTGAAATTCAATACTATCCTTGATTCATTCATAAATGAAAATCTATTGTTAGCCTTAAATATAAAAGCTGATGGGCTACAAAATTTATTACAGCAGTCATTAAAACAATATAATTTAACAAATTATTTTGTTTTCGATATGTCCATTCCAGACACCATCCAATATCTAAACATGGGATTTAATGTTTTTTGTAGGCAAAGTGAATTTGAACCCAAAGTTCCATTTTATAATGATATAAAAGGTGTCTGGTTAGATGCGTTTGAAAAAATTTGGTACAATTCGAATCTGGTTATTGATCACTTAACAAATGGAAAGCAAGTCTGTATTGTTTCAGCAGAACTTCATAAAAGAGACCATTTAAGCCATTGGCGATTTTTAAAGTCATGGAGTTTTATTCAAAACAATCATCTTATTTTATGCACTGATTATCCTGAAGAAGCAAAAAAATTTTTTGAAAACATATAACTCAAATGAACTACCCCGCCGCAAGCGGACGGAGTATCAACCCAAAAAAACAAAAACAAAATACGCCGCAAGCGGCCGGGGAATTAACCCAAAAGAGATTAAAATGATTAAAGCTATTATTTTTGACATGGATGGCGTACTAATCGAAGCAAAAGATTGGCATTATGAATCACTTAACAAAGCTCTCAATTTTTTTGGCGAAGAAATTAGCCGATATGACCATCTGGTAACATTTGATGGACTTCCCACACGTAAAAAACTTGAAATGTTAAGTAAAATTGGAGAACTTCCTGTTGAACTTCATTCTTTAATTAATGACTTAAAACAAAAGTTCACAACTGAATTGGTATATAGTAAATGTCAACCAGTTTTTTGCCATCAATATGCATTATCCAAATTAAAAGCAGAAGGTTATAAACTTGCTGTTTGTTCAAATTCAATCAGGAGGACTATTGAAATTATGATGGAAAGAGCTGATTTATTAAAATACTTAGATTTTTTTCTATCAAATGAAGACGTAGTAAAAAGCAAGCCTGATCCTGAAATTTATGAAAAAGCAATTGAACAATTAAAGCTTAATCCTGAGGAATGTTTAATTTTAGAGGATAATGAAAATGGAATAAAGGCAGCCATTGCAAGTAAAGCTCATTTGCTTAGAATCCACGCAGTTGAAGATGTCACTTATCTCAACATTATGAATAAAATAAATGAAATTACTTTAATATAGAATTTATGAAAATTATTATTCCTATTGCAGGATCAATCAATTTTACAGATTCCGACTTTGTTTACCCCAAACCATTGATTGATATTAATGACAAACCTTTAATTGAATATGTTATCAATAATTTTTCAGAAATTAATGATGACCTAAAGTTTTGTTTTATCCTAAAACAATCACTATGTTCAGAATTTAATCTGGATTACACGCTTAACCAATTAACTTCTAATCCTACAATTATAAAATTAAAGAACCAAACAAAGGGTGCAACTTGCAGTGTTCTAATGGCTATTGACAAAATATCAATGGACGAAGAAGTCATAATCGCTAACTCAGACCAATATTTTTTAGAGAATATAAATCATGCAATTTCATTCTTCAGAAGCAATCATGTAGATGGAGGCATTATTACATTTAAATCAGTTCATCCAAGATGGTCTTTTGCAATAGTTGATGAAAATGAAAATGTTTTAGAGACTGCTGAAAAAAGACCAATTAGCAAAAATGCAATTGCGGGGTTCTACTATTTTAAAACATTTAAAACATTTATTGATGGAGCCTTCAATAGTGTATTAAATGAGGATTATTATAACAATCAAATATATCTATCATCAACTATCAATCAATTAATTTTACAGAATAAATGTGTTAAGGCATATCAAATAAACAATGATAATTTTATTTCATTTTATACACCACAAAAAATAAAAGAATTTGAAAGACGCATTACAGAAAATAAAATAAATCTATGAAACGAGCATATTCGTTAAACACAAACAAGGATGAATATCTCATATGCGAGTTCCATCCGGCAATTAAAAACAAACTATATTCGGATGAAAAAGGAAAATTTAGCAAATTTCATTGGGGGGTGGTTTATCGGAAACTTTGACCCCTCTTTACTAAAGACAAATGATGTTGAGGTTGCTGTTAAACACTATAAAACAGGCGACTATGATCAGGAACATTTCCACAAAATTGGTACTGAATATACCGTAATTGTAAAGGGTAAAGTTAAAATGTTAGGTAAAGAATATTCAGAAGGTGATGTTCTAACAATAGCACCAATGGAATCAACTGATTTTATGGCTTTAACAGATGCGACGACTGTAGTTGTCAAAATACCAGGAGCAAGTAATGATAAATATTTAACAACTAAACTATAGCCACATGATTAATATTGTAATTCCTATGGCAGGTATGGGAAGTCGTTTCTCAGAAGCGGGTTATGCAAAACCAAAACCATTTATTGATGTAAATGGGAAACCAATGATTGTGCGTGTAATTGAAAATTTAAATTATCCAGACGCAAGGTTTATCCTAATTGCAAGAAAAGAACATATAGATTCTGAAATTGATTTAGTTAAAGAGATTGAGCAAAAATACAATGCAAAATTTATTTCAATTGATAAATTAACAGAAGGAACTGCCTGCACAGTGTTATTCTCAAGAGAAGATATTAATAACGATATTCCCTTATTAATAGCTAATTCAGATCAAATTGTTGATGTTGATATAAATACATTTATAAATGATTGTTTAAACAAAAAACTAGATGGCCATATCTTATGCTTCGATGATAAAGAACTTAATCCGAAATGGTCATTTGCAAAAATTAATGATTCAGGACATGTAATACAAGTAAAAGAAAAAGAAGCCATTTCAAATTTAGCAACAGTTGGAATATATTTCTTTTCTCAAGGAAAATATTTTGTGGATGGGGCAATTGATATGATTATTAATAATGATCGTGTGAAAAATGAGTTTTATACTTGTCCTGTGTATAATTATTTAGTTTCGCAAAACAAGAAAATCGGTACTTATTGCATTGAATTTAAACAAATGCATGGCATTGGAACTCCAGAGGATCTGAAATTATATCTTAATCATATTGGTATAAATAAATAAAGCAATATTTTGGAATAACGAAATGATCAAAAAAATTAATTTGTGGATTAGAAACATAATTGAGCAGGTAGAACTATTATGCGGATATTTTTTCATTTTCAAAATAAGAAGTATAAGGACTGATAAAATCATATCAAATTATACATCATTCCCTGAAATTGGTGAAGAAATTGCTATAATTATGCAAGGTCCAATAATTTCTAAAACCAAATTCACCTATGAAACTTTAAAACTATACAGAAAAATTTATCCAAATGTTACTATTATACTTTCGACCTGGGTTAATACTGATCAAATTATCTTAGATGAAATTAATCAATTGAATATCTTCGTTATTACTAATGAATTACCAACCCAACGAGGTCATTCAAATATTAACCTGCAACTTAAATCCACCATTTCTGGCTTCGAACATCTAAATAGCCATCAAGTTAAGTATGTGTTAAAAACAAGGACAGACCAAAGGATATATTCAAGTGAAAATTATCTTCTTTTCATGATAAATGCACAGGAGTCATTCCCTATACAATCCGATTATTTAGAAAAGCGATTAATAGTATGCAATTTAAATATGTATAGGAATAGAAAATACTGTGTATCAGACATGTTCATGTTTGGTACCTTGAATGATATGAATTTATTTTGGAATATTCCTTATCAAGAAGAAGGCTTGATTGAAGACAAAGAGAAAGAATTTTTCAAGAATAATTTGGGAGAGGCATATCTAATTAATACTTTTATCAAAAATATTGAATTCGATATTGAAAATACATTGCCAAATAGCGACTTATTCTTAAATAGTAACTTTTTTATAATTGATAAAAATTCAATTGACCTTTTTTGGTATAAATACAATCATAATTATGAAAGGACCGCTATGATTATTGATGGTAAGAATGATAAAATATATTCAATCTTGAATTGGCATCCCATGATTTAAATTCGCAAATAACTGTCAATTGGTTATCATTTATCTGTGTGCGAATTTTACAGCCATATTTGTTCCCTACTAAATAATTTACACTAATATTATTTGATTAAAATTAATGATTAAAATTCAAGTAGATTTTATTGACAATATATTCCAAACATTTTTACTCAGAAAGGAATGGATTAAAAAAAACATTTGGATCTTCGTGTTTGATTTTCTATCTAAAAGTGCAGGATATCTTTTCCTTCCCTGGTATCTTGCACATATGACACAGGCAGATTTTGGATTATATACATACTTATTTTACATCATTACAGTATCTGCTAATGTTTTAAGTTTAGGTTTTCCAACATCAACAAATAAACTTTTTTTTGAATATTCTAAGGAGAGAGGATCATATCTATATACGTCAAATTTATTTATATTCCTTTTCCTTATTCTTCTTTATTTGATATTTTCATTTACCCAAATTGATAAAACCATAATTTCATTTCTTGTTGATAATAAAGAATTCGATTATTCAAATATTCGCTTTTACTTTTTACTCTACATATTTTTCATGATTCTTTATAGTCAGTTAAGTGTTTACTTCCAATTTTCATTAAAAATAAAAAAATTTCAATTTTACAATCTAATCCGACTGTTTCTGATGAATTTAGTCGTTGTTTATTTTATTTATTTGAACAACACGAATGGGTATATCACAAGAATAAAATGGGAAGTTTTATTAAGCTTAATATTGTTTATTCCATTAGTTAAACAATTTATCACTGAATTTAAAGTCCACTTTAATTGGAAAATGATAAAAAGATCGCTTTTAATTGGGTTACCCGTAATTGGTTCATCAATTGCCGCATTATTATATACTATCAGTGATAAATATTTTTTACAGCGTTATACAAGTATAGATATATTAGCCATTTATAATCTTACGCTATTTTTAACTATGCCAATAGGATTCCTCTTCACAACAATAAATCTAGTTTGGCTCCCATCTTTTTTTAAAGAAAATGACTATGTTCTTCTTTATAAAAAAACGATGTCATTTCTATCAATTTTATTACCGCTCATCAGCATAATAGGTCTTTTTATTTGGCTTTTTATATACATTGCAATATACTTTCAAATTATTTCCAATAACTATTTATCTGCTTTAAGTTTATTTCCTTTTGTCGCTATTTCTGTAATTATTGATGGGGCAAGTACTTATTTAAATAATTTTATAATAATCTTTGAAAAAACATGGATTTCTCTTTTAATGGTATGTATTATAGGAGTTCTTATGTTCGCATTAAGCCGTTGGTTAGTGCCATTTTATTACATTCAAGCAACTGTAGGAATCTTAATCTTTTTATCCATAGTTCGATTTATTAGCTTGCTCACTATTGTAAAAGTTCTACGAAATAAACACAAACTGAACACTAATCTATTACATGTGTCATAATTTAATGAGCAAAACTTTCAAATTCTAAAAATAGAAGTAACAAAAGACACCCAATGAAATGATAAAAATATTTCCAGAAATAGCATATTCCCCAACTTGTTTAAATTGCCAATCCAATTTAGAGCATCTGACAATACATTGGCAGGGTGTACATACTTGTACCGATACCATTTGTAACGCTTGTGGTAAAAAATATTTAGCCGATTTACCAGTAAATGAGTCCAGCATTCTATATCGTATAATGGATTGTACGACAAAACAAATATTTGACAAACATGGTAAAAATGTAACCAGTGATACCAGATGGTTCAACGATAGGCTAATTTCAGTTTTATCACCAGACGCGAGACCAATTGAAGTCGATATCGAAAAAAGAAGAATTTTTCAAAAGGTTGTTATACTTAATACAGTGGATTTTTGTTATGGTCATTCGTTATTACGGTTTTTTAATATACAACGTCTGATAAATGAATTTAAACAAACAGAAACTGGTATTGTAGTAATCATTCAGCCAATGATGAAATGGCTGATTCCCGAAGAAAATATTGCGGAAGTTTGGACTGTAAACCTAAAATTCAGTGAAGTCAATAAATACTATACTTCTGTCTCAGAAATTATCAATAAACAATTAAACCGATTTGAATCCTGTTTTATTAGTTCTGGATATGTTTTACCAACAAATGAAAATATCTTAATTCAAAATTTTACCAAAATTGGGCCCTATTCTTTCGAAAATAAAATTGATAATCCCCGGATAACTTTTATTTGGAGAGAAGACCCGGGTAGGTTATGGATTAGAAATATTTATCTTTTAAAAGGAATGCAAAAGCTCGGCTTTAAAAAAATATTATTACCAATTCAATATTTAAGAACAAGGTTGTTCTTTCATTTGCTGCATAAAAAAATTAGAAACTCGAACTACCAATTAACTATTGCAGGGTTAGGCAATTATGGCAGTTTCCAGAATTACGTTGCTGATAAACGGGTAATTGGGTTTTCTAACAAAGAAGAAATTGACACATGCCAGATATATGCTGAAAGTGAACTGGTAATTGGAGTTCATGGTTCGGGCATGATACTCCCATCTGGACATGCAGGAATGGCAATAAGTATGATGCCATCGAAAAGATGGGGAAATTTTGCAGAAGATATACTATATCGAGAATCGGATGTTCGTCTGGCATCATTCCAACGAAGAATTATTCCTATAAACTTATCACTCTTCAATACTATTGATATTTGCATGGATATGCTTTTAGGGAGAGACTACTTTATCAAAAAATTTGAACACTCAGAAGACCTTTAATATGCTTATATTGGTTGATTTTATTCCATTCAATATGGTACTAAATTTATAAATACTAAAATATGAATATCCCATTTGTCGATTTAAAAGCACAATATCAATCCATCAAAATAGATATTGATAATGCTATAAAGTCCGTCATTGACGAAACTGCATTTATCAGAGGAAAATATGTGCAACAATTTGAGAAACAGTTTGCTGAACTTTATGGTGTAAAACATTGTATTAGTGTTGCTAATGGAACCGATGCATTATACATCATCATGAAAATGTTAGGCATAAAGGAGGGGGATGAAGTGATCACTGTTGCCAATAGCTGGATATCGACTTCCGAAACAATTTCTCAAACAGGAGCAAAACCTGTTTTTATTGATGTCGATGAGTTTTTTACCATTGATGTTTCGAAAATTGAAAGTAAAATTACAAAACACACCAAGGCGATCCTTCCTGTTCATTTGTATGGTCAGATGGCTGATATTTCTGCTATTCAGGAAATCTGTACCAGATATAATCTTCACTTAATTGAAGATTGTGCACAATCGCATTTTTCTGAATATAATGGGAAAAGAGCTGGACTTTGGGGTATTGCTGGATCGTTCAGCTTTTATCCCGGGAAAAATTTAGGAGCTTATGGCGATGCCGGATGTATTATTACCAATGATGATAGTGTTGCTGAAAAATGCAGAATGTATGCCAACCATGGTTCCCTGGTAAAGCATAATCATATAATGGAAGGTATTAACAGCAGGATGGATGGCTTGCAGGCTGCAATTTTGTGTGCAAAATTACCTCATATTCTGAAATGGACTGATATGCGTATTCAAAATGCAGCATTGTACGATAAATATTTATCTGGTATAAGTCAGATTGAACTGCCCAAGTTAAGAAAAGACACCAAACACACATTCCATTTATATGTAATTAAAGCTGAACGAAGAGATGAGCTAAAATCCTATTTACAAGCAAATGGTATAGAATGTATTATCAATTATCCTGTTCCTTTGCCTTTTATGCCAGCATATTCGTATTTGAATTGTAACGAAGAAGATTATTCAATGGTTAAGAAATCTCAAGCTAAAATTCTTTCGATTCCAATCTATCCGGAACTTACAGAAGAGGCAATTAAGTATATATCAGTGAAAATAAATGAATTTTACAATTAATCTATATGTGTGGAATTGCAGGAATAATCTTTAACGGTATTAAACCCTTTCAATACGGGTTACAGGATTTAATAAAAATGACAGATGCAGCAATTCATAGAGGTCCGGATGGCGAAGGACATTTTATTGATGAAAAGGTCGCTTTGGGTCATAGACGATTATCAATTATTGACCTGAGCATTGCAGGTCAACAACCAATGAGCTGGTATGATAAATATATAATTACATTTAATGGCGAAATATATAACTATATTGAGTTAAGAAATGAATTGATTCTTGCTGGCTATGAATTTAAATCTCAAACTGATACAGAAATAATTCTTGCGGCTTATGACAAATGGGGGTCTAATTGTGTCAACAGGTTTAATGGGATGTGGGCTTTTGCCATCTATGATAAAGAGAAGAATATCGTATTCTGCTCACGAGATAGATTTGGAGTTAAACCCTTTTATTATACTTTAGAAAATGGATATTTTATTTTTTCCTCCGAAATAAAACAGATTTTAAGCATAGTTGATAATAGAACCAAGATAAATGACACTATTGCGATAAATTATATCGTCCTAAATATGACAGATTATGACGATCAAACTTTTTTTGAAGGAATTAATAAATTACTTGGAGGTCATAATTTAACCTATCAATTAAAAGATAATACATTCAAGATCGAAAAATTTTATGAAATTAGTATTATACCGGAAATTGGAAAACTTAATGAAAAAGAATCAATTCAATACTTTAGAAATCAATTCGAAAAATCGATTTCGTATCGAATGAGATCTGATGTAAAAGTTGGCACTTGTTTGAGTGGAGGTCTGGATAGTTCGGCTATATCTGCTTTAGCGAACAAAACGAACCAGATAGAAACGGAACAACCATTTGCTGCCATCACTGCACAAAGTATAGAAAAAGAATTTGATGAATACAAATATGCAAAAAGCGTAACAGACCACCTTAAGTTGGATTGGTATGTTACAAAACCAGAAACCACTAATTTTATAGAGTCTTTAGATAAAGTTATTTACACTCAAGAATATCCTTTTATCGGTCCATCGATATTTATGCAATACTTTGTAATGGAAAAAGCAAAAGAAGCAGGAGTTACCGTTTTACTCGATGGACAAGCTGCCGATGAAATTTTATTGGGATATTTCAGATATATACCAACACTTTTAATACAAGGGGGAATATTTAAATTTCTTCAAAATTTAAGAAAGGTATCTGAAAACTATAAAATATCATATTTTAAAATTTTACAAACCACTATATATTTTACCATTCCTCATTTAAGGAGGCAAAGACAATTACATTCTTTCAATACTCTTAAAAAGGAATATAAGGGAATGATGAACTTTGAAATATTAAAAGAATATTCAGGTGCTTATAAAAATATTAGCTCCCTACAAAAGCTGGAAATATTAAAAACTCAAGTCCCTTCTCTATTGCGTTTCGAGGATAAAAATTCCATGGCTTTTTCAATTGAAACTAGATTACCATTTATGGATTGGGAACTTGTTGAAACAAGTTTGTCAATAAATAATGATTTTAAAATTAATGAAGGTTGGTCAAAATGGGTGCTTAGAAAAGCAGTTGAAGATGAATTACCTACTGATATTGTTTGGCGCAAAAACAAAATTGGTTTTGCAGCCCCAACCCATATTTGGATGAATAGTATTAAGCCTAAAATTGACGAGACAATTCAGAATTCAGAAATTTTAAAAAAATATTTTTCGGCAATCCCTACCAACTTAAATTATAGTCAAATCTGGCGATTATATAATCTGGCAAAATGGGAGAGTCTCTATCAGATAAAACCTTGACACAAAATAATAAGATTGAATCATTTCTAATAGAATGGCTCATTCTATTTGTTTGTATAGGTTATCCTATTCAAGCAATGGTGCCTATTATGCTAAAAACTGCCTCAACTCCAATAAATACTGGATTTAGAGTAGTATATTTATTGGTTAGCTTATATTTAATTTGGAGAGCGAGAAAGAAAAAAAAGGCAATCCACAGTAAGTCCTTATTAATTTTTCTGTTTTTTTGGATAATATATAGTTATCGGATCATCAGTGATATTCAGTTTAATGGAAAGTCTTTTTTGGGGATTGATTCCTTTTATGTTTATTCTTTTGCCTTTGGCAGTAGTTTTGCATTGGCCCTGTCAGTATTCATGAATGGGAACCTAATAAATTTACCGAGAATAACCAAGAACCTATTTTATATACTTTTGATTTCTAATGTATGTATCATTGCCAATTTATTATTTTATTCCACTGGTGGATTAGCTGCCTCTTTTATTTCAAGGGCAAATGTAAATGCAGAGATTAATGGAGAAACAATTTCTGTAGTAAATGGTATAACGCTAGCTTTTACAGGCGAATTGCTAAGTTTGGTCTCCATAATTTTCCTGATTTTTAATCCTTTAAATTGGTCCGCAAATCATAAATATTTATTGTGGGGTACAACATTACTTGGAATTATAAATTTGTTGTTAGGTGCATCCAGAGGTCCATTAGTTTCGTTTATTTTATTACTTCTATATATTATATTTTCTTATTTAAAACTGAAACATTTTTCTGTGGTTTCAATTCTTAAATTTTTTTCCTGGTTATTTGGAATTTTATTAGCAAGCTTAATTTTTATTGTACCTATATGGAATAATTTAAATTTAGAGATAATAAACAGAATGACTTCATTTTACACGGAACGGCAAATTGGAGGAAAGATAGAGGAAAGAGATTTTGAATGGGCAAGTGCCTGGAGACAATTCGTGGAAAATCCAATATTTGGTGATAGTTTCGTTAATGATTTTGACAAATCTTATGCGCATAATCTGTTCTTAGATTCGTTAATGGCAACGGGAGTGGTTGGAACTATTTTGCTAATTTATTTGACATACAAATCTTTTTCATCATTTATCAAAAGCAGTAGAAGCTTAAAGGTACAATTACTACCAATTTGGATAACATATTTATCAATACTTATACTATCATTGACATCAGGAGGATTATTTGTTGCATTCCCTTTTTGGATTATGCTGGCTGTTACAATAAAAATACCAATATATGCGAATTATAAGTATTAACGCTCATTACCAAGATAAGCTAGGTTACCAGGATTACTTTTTAGGTTTGGAATTGAAAAATATGGGGCATGAGGTACATTTTGTGACCTCTGATATTCATTTCAATTACCCGGATTATGACAATACGGTTAAACACATTATTGGAGATCGATATGTTGGCGTCGGCATATTTTTCAATGACTATAATGTCCCTGTTCATAGGCTAAAGAGTGCTTCACAAAGGGTTACTGGTAATATTTGGTTAAGAGGATTTAAAGTAAAAATACTTGAATTAAAACCCGATTTTATAATATCCCACGGTATATTTACCTGGCAGTCTATTCGTCTTTTATACCTGTATAAAAGTTTAAATTGTCCGATTGTATTCGATGATCACACAACAATTAACCTGGTAAGAAAAGATAAAATATCAAAAATAGCATTCTGGATATTCAGAAAAATATTTGCAAAACGCTTTATACAAATGGCTGACAAGATTGTTGGAATTTCGGATACCTGTATTGACGTAATTCGTGATGACTTTGGATTAAGTGGCGAAAAGGTAAAAATGATTCCTTTAGGAACGGATATTAGTCTTTTTAAAAAAGATGCCCAATTACGGTCGGAATATCGAAATGAGATTCAGGTAAAAGATGATGAAATCCTTGTATTATATACGGGTAAAATGTATGAGCCGAAGAATGTACATCTCATTTTCGAAGCCTTAAACGATAAAATGGTTTGTGGCAATAAAAAAATAGTAATCCATTTGGTGGGCGACATATCAGATTCATATAAAACAAAACTAACCCAGGCGATTGATGGCAGCAAACATCGAGTAATAAAAAAAGCAGCAGTATCGATGGAGCAGTTGCCTGCGGTATATAACGCAGCAGATATAGCCGTTTGGCCAGATCATTTAACCACAAGCACTATTGATGCTTCTGCTTGTGGATGCCCCATAATTTGTAGCCATTATATGTCGGAACGAATAAAATACGATAATGGTATATTAGTTAAAGGAGGCGATCTGGAAGAATTAAAAATAGCACTATCCAGATTAATATCTGATGATTCATTAAGACTAAAAATGGGCGAAAAAGGGATCGAATATGTATCAAAAGAATTAAGTTGGAATGCTATTGCAAAACAATTTGTACAATAATGCTATGTCTAAAATCTTTTACTTTATTATACTTCTTTTTGAAAGAGCAATTGCTTATTTTAAAACAGTTGCTTATTCCGGAATTGTGGAAGCAAAAGTTGGAGTGAAATTTTTTCCTTCCTCAAAAGTAATTAATATTAAAGGAGGACAGACAAATATTAAAATTGGTAAAAATACCTCAATTAGAGGTGAGTTGTTGACTTTTCGACATGGTGGAGAGATCGTAATCGGAGATTATTGTTATGTCGGTGAAATGACAAGAATTTGGTCTGCATCTAAAATTTCAATTGGGAATCGAGTTTTGATCGCTCATAATGTAAACATTCATGATAACAATGCTCACCCAATTGATGCACAGCAAAGGCATGAACAATATAAAAAAATTATTTCAAGTGGTCATCCGAAGGAAGATTCAACTTTAAATGAAAAATCAATAATCATTGAAGATGACGTTTGGATCGGCTTTAATTCCACCATATTAAAAGGTGTAACGATTGGCAAAGGATCTATTATCGCGGCATGTACTTTAATAACAAAGGATGTTCCACCCTTCGTTATCATTGCGGGAAATCCAGCACAAATTATTAAAACTTTAAAATGAGAGAGTTTTTAGATTATATTTTGAACTATATAATTGGAGCTAAGATTAGGTTTAGAAACGAAATGACATATGGAAAAGGAACGAATTTCCTACCTCAATTTTCATTAATTCTAAAAGGAAAAAACAACACTGTAAAAATTGGGAATGATTGTCTTTTAGGTGTGAGATTAATAGCTGAAGGTTCAGATGCATATTTTAATTTCGGCAATAGAGTTTATATTGGCAAAAGTCAGATTATCTGCCGAAGTGGGATTGAATTTGAAGATGATATACTCGTTGCATGGGGTGTAACCTTTTATGATCATGATTCTCATTCTCTTGATTTCAGTTTAAGACAAGAAGATATCATTCAACAAGTAGCTGATTTTAAGAACAATAAAAAGAACTACATTAAGAATAAAAATTGGGATGTTGTAAATACAAAACCTATCAAAGTTTGTAAAAACTCATGGATCGGTATGAATGCTGTAATTTTGAAAGGGGTGACGATTGGTGAAGGGGCAATTGTGGGTGCATGTGCTGTCGTCACAAAAGATGTACCTCCATTTACAGTTGTCGCTGGGAATCCCGCTGTTGTAGTAAAAAAACTTAGGTAATGAGATATTTAATTGTTGGATCAAAAGGCTTTATTGGAAGACACCTTAAAAAGCACCTAGAGAATGAAGAAAACATAGTTTGGGGAGCAGATGTGGTTACTGACTATGCTGACTCTGAAAGATATTTTTTAATTGATGCTTCGAATTCTGATTATCGCTCCATTTTTGAGCTAGAGCAATTTGATGTTTGCATCAATTGTTCTGGTGCTGCAAGTGTACCTGACTCGATCTTACATCCACTGAGAGATTACAATCTAAATACAGTAAATGTGTTCAAGCTACTTGATGCGATACAATCCTATCAACCAAAATGTAAGTTCATCAATTTATCGAGTGCAGCCGTTTATGGTAATCCTTTAAACATGCCAATAGCAGAAGGTGCTGAAGCAAAACCAGTTTCACCTTATGGCATTCATAAGTTTCAAAGTGAGCAAATTTGTAATGAATTCTATCGTTATTTCAATATTCAGACTTGCTCATTACGTATTTTTTCTGCCTATGGAGATGGATTGCAGAAACAACTTTTTTGGGATTTATATAAAAAGGCAAAATCTTGTATTCCTTTTACCCTATATGGTACTGGAAATGAATCAAGAGATTTTATCTATATCACTGATCTGGTTAAAGCAATCGAACTAGTAGCATTATCCTCAACTTTTACAGCTGATGTAATTAATCTGGCCAATGGAAAAGAGATCTTTATCAAAGATGCTGTCTCCATATTCTTCAGCCTCTTTAAAACTGAAATTAACTATTCATTTTCAGGTGAAGAAAGACCAGGTGATCCTATCAATTGGGTTGCAGACATATCTAAGTTAAAAGAATTAGGATATAAACCATCTTTTGATTTAGAAAGTGGATTAAAACATTATTACAAATGGATAAAATTAAACGAAGGAAAATAGGTATCTTATTTTACTATGGGAAAAACTGGATGGGTGGTGTAATATACATTGTCAATCTGGTTAAGTCAATAGATAAATTACCCGTTTCAGAAAAACCTGAAATTATTCTGTTTTATAATGATAATTCAAAACCGTTTATAAATGAAGTTATATACCCGTACTTGACAACTGTTTATAATAATCAGAAAAATGAATACGTCAATTATATTCTTTCAGTTATAAAAGGCAAAAACTGTTTTGAAGAAGGTTTAATTGATACTTACAAGTTGGATGGATTATTTCCACTAAATGACTTCCCTTTCAATTTAGGTAAAAAAAATATGAGGGCAGCAGCTTGGTATCCTGATTTACAGCACAAGTTTTATCCTCAAAACTTCACAAAGTCAAAAATATTTTTCAGAGAATGGCGGATAAAACAAATCATAAAAAATGCGTCACACATCGTATTATCTAGCAATGATGTTTACAATCAGTTCCAGAAATTTTACAAGCTTAAAACGAACACAAATTTTCACATTTTACGTTTCACTTCTATTATTGATGGAATATCTTTCCCTCCTATTGAAGAACTGCAACTTAAATACAATATAAAAGGTGAATATTTTATTGTATCCAATCAATTTTGGAAACATAAAAACCACGAAACTGTATTTAAAGCTTTAAAACTATTAAAACATGACAATGTAAACTGTAAAGTTGTATTCACAGGAAATATGGAGGATAAAAAGAATCCTGAGTTTATTGAAGGATTGAAAAAATTGATTATTGATTATGAAATCCATGATTCTATTGAATTTGTAGGCTTAATAGGAAGAGCTGAACAACTATGTTTGATGAAAAACTCACTTGCAGTGATTCAACCAAGTCTTTTTGAAGGTTGGAGTACGGTCATTGAAGATGCAAAAGCATTGAAATGTCAAATTATTGCATCAAATATTAACGTTCATAAAGAACAATTAGATGAAGGCAAAATTGGGTTCCTCTTTGAATCAGTTAATGAACAAAATTTGGCCAACTTGATGAAATCCTTTTTAAAACATAAAATAGAATTGAAGCCAACTGTAGATAATTATAATGAATTAACAATTGATTTTGCAAAGAAATTCATGAAGATATTCTCATAAATTACAGAAAAAAACCTTACAAGAATAATAATCATTAACCCAAAATCATAATAAGTATGAAAAAAGCATTAATTACTGGCATTACTGGCCAGGATGGGGCTTATCTTGCAAAATTTCTTTTAGATAAAGGCTATCAGGTTTATGGTACCTACCGAAGACTTTCCACCCCTAATTTTTGGAGATTACAATACCTTGGTATATTTGATGAAGTTGAATTGTTGCCGGTAGATCTATTAGACAGTTTTTCAATCATTGAATCAATAAAAATTTCCCAACCCGACGAAATATATAATTTGGCAGCCCAAAGCTTTGTTGGTGCATCGTTTGAGCAACCATTGGCTTCAGCTGAGATAACAGGATTAGGAGTTGTCAAGTTTCTTGAAGCTATGCGTAATATCGCTCCTAATGTGAAATTTTATCAGGCATCCACAAGTGAGATGTTTGGAGATAACCTTTTTACTGAACAATCTGAAGACACCTTATTTGATCCTTCAAGTCCTTACGCAGCCGCAAAACTATATGCCCATAGTATGGTTAAAATATATCGTAAAGGCTATGGATTATTTGCTTGCAATGGTATCCTTTTTAATCACGAAAGTCCAATCCGAGGACTAGAATTTGTTACCCGTAAAATCACAAATTCAGTTGCAAAAATTAATCTTGGATTGGAGAATTATATTGAACTGGGAAATATTGAGGCAAAACGGGATTGGGGGTTTGCTCCAGAATATGTAGAAGCAATGTGGTTGATTCTACAACAAGAAAACCCTGATGATTATGTAATCGCAACAAATGAAACACATACAATCAAAGAATTTTTAGAAGTTGCGTTTTCAATTGTTGGACTAGACTGGCATGAGTATGTTAAAATTGATGAACGATTTATGAGACCAGTGGATGTCCGTTTTCTTAAAGGCAATTACTCAAAGAGTCAAGCCAAACTTGGATGGGAACCCAAAACTAAATTCAATGAATTAGTTGAAATTATGCTTAAATCTGATATGGAACGTTGGAGTAAATGGCAAAATGGGGAACATTTTCCCTGGGATGCATGGAATTATCCTAATGAAAAAAAGATTTTGTCGAGAAAGTTAAAACTTGATCGATAAAAGTATTAGCATAATTTCATGAATCTATTCCTTGATAATATAATATTTTCACTACAAAAAACTGGTGGCATTTCAGTTGTTTGGTGCGAACTACTACAACGAATATTAATTGACCCGGAATTTAATTCCTACTTTTTAGAAGCACCCAATAAAAATATATTTAGAAAACAATTAGAAATTCAACCAAATAGGATACTAAAAAATCCGTATTCAAATTATCCCATTGATATACAACGATTCTTAAATCCAAACAATCTAAATGACAAAGGAATATTTCATTCCAGCTATTACCGCATTAACAACAATCCAAATTGTATCAATATAACCACTTTACACGATTTTACTTATGAGAATTTCTTTAGTGGTTTGGCAAAAATTCTCCATCACCACCAAAAATGGGCGGCAATTAAGAACTCAAAACGAATTATTTGTGTATCCCAAAATACAAAAGAAGATTTATTAAAATTCTATACTAAGATTGATCAAGATAAAATTAGAGTTATATATAATGCAGCAGATACAACCTATCAGCCACTCATATATATAAATGAAACTCAGCTAAAGAAATTAATTGATTTTTGCTCTGGTGAATTTGTTCTTTATGTGGGTGATCAAAATAATATTTATAAGAATTTTAATATGGCCGTTAAGGCATGCAAGTTAGCGAATCTGCCTTTAATTCTGGTAGGTGAAGGTTCTTTAAGTACTAGGGAAAATTCCTATTTAACAGAACAGCTTGGTATGTATCAGTATAAGGTACTTCCGGAGATTAGCAATGATCAATTAAATACATTGTACAATCATGCACTTTGTTTGTTATACCCCTCCATTTCAGAAGGTTTTGGTATTCCCATTATTGAGGCTCAAAGAGCAGGATGTCCTGTAATAAGTACAAACTGTTCTTCAATCCCGGAAATAGCTGGGCAAGGAGCAATTCTTTTAAATGAGGTAACAGAAGTTCACATTGCAGAGATGCTAAATCTTTTAAAAAAAGACAAAACAATTGTCGCGAATCTCAGAGAAGAAGGGTTTAAAAATTCGCAACGCTTTTCCTGGGATCTTTGTTATCAGCAAACCAAAGAGCTTTATAAAGAAGTTTACGAAGAATATTTTTAAAGACTTATGAAGATTTCTATTATTACTGCTACTTATAATAGCGCATCTACTCTTACCTCAAGCATATCCTCGGTCAATAACCAAACCTTTCCGGATATTGAACACATTATTATCGATGGTGTTTCAACAGATAATACTCTTGAAATAATAAGGAGTATTCCCAATAGAATAACCAAAATTGTTTCAGAACCAGATCATGGAATTTATGATGCTATGAACAAAGGGATTGCTATAGCTACTGGTGAAATCATTGGCATTTTAAACTCAGATGATTTGTATGCTTCAACAAATATTCTACAACAAATAGTTCAACTATTTGAAATAACAGGTTGTGATGCGGTTTACGGCAATCTGGATTTTGTGGCTTCTGGTAACATTGATAAAGTTATCCGTCATTGGAAATCTTCACCAAATATTCCTGTTAGTTTTCAACAGGGCTGGCATCCGCCACATCCAACTTTTTTTGTAAAGAAAGAAATCTATACCAAATATGGTTTATTTGATTCTTCTCTCGAAGTATCAGCCGATTTTGAATTAATGCTTCGTTTCATAGAAAAATATAAAATAAAGACACAATACCTAAACGAAACAATTGTCAAAATGAGGTATGGGGGGGTTAGTACCACTTCTCTAAAAGGTATTCTTACCGGAAATAAAAATGTATTAAAAGCTTTTAAGAAAAATGGGATTAGAGTAAGTCCATTTTATACTATCCATCGCATAGCAACTAAGTTAAAGCAATTTTTAAAAAGATAATTGATGTCAAAAGTATTACTCATTGGTGCCTCTGGCTTCGTTGGAACCCGCTTAATTGAGCAACTTGGCAAAGAGAATTGCCAAAATATTGATAAAAATCCTTCACTAAAGTACCCTGAAATATCTACTCTCCAGAATATTCTCGAGAATGGTCTAATCGATTCAATACCCTCTGAAACTCAAACAATCGTTTTACTGGCTGCTGAGCACCGCGATGATGTTTCTCCTACCTCGCTTTATTACGATGTAAATGTAGAAGGAACTCGCAATGTATTGAATGCCATGGAACAGAAAGGAATTAGAAACATTGTTTTCACAAGTTCTGTTGCTGTATTTGGCTTAAATAAAAAAAATCCTGATGAGTCACATCCGGTTGATCCGTTTAATCATTACGGCAAAAGCAAATGGCAGGCAGAAGAAGTTCTTAGAGAATGGTACAATGAAGACAAAGAGAATCGTTCGTTAACCATCATTCGCCCAACCGTTATTTTTGGAGAACGAAATCGTGGCAATGTATATAACTTGCTAAAACAAATTGCTTCAGGAAAGTTTATGATGGTTGGTAATGGCACTAATAAAAAATCGATGGCCTATGTGGGAAACATAGTTGCATTTATACAATTCTGTATTGAGACACAGAAACCAGGTTACCACCTGTTTAATTACATCGACAAACCAGATATGAATATGAATGAGCTGGTTCAACAGGTTGAGAAAAGCCTGAATAAAAAATTACCGGCAGTTCGTTTACCCTATTGGCTGGGTTATGCAGGAGGTTTAAGTTTTGATTTATTGGCTAAAGTTAGTGGCAAAAAGTTTTCAGTAAGTGCCGTGCGGGTTAAAAAGTTCTGTGCAACCACGCAATTTGACGCAACCGTTGCACACAGTTCAGGTTTTAAAGCTCCATTTACTCTTTCAGAAGGACTTCACCGCACCTTGCACTACGAGTTTATCGATACAGAAAAGGATGAGGTTGTTTTTGAGACGGAATAACGATGGAACAATGATAACACGGGTGTCACTAATGAACACGGATTTTTAAATTCGTGTAATTCGTTTAAATTCGTGCAATTTGTATTCCTAAATATCCGTTTAATCCGTGTCATCAGTGTTCAAATAAAAAATCTGAGAGTATCCCCGCCTGCGCCTATCTGCCGCCAAGGCAGGTCGGGCACGTGTTTAATCAGTGTTAGTAGGTATCCGAATTTGATAATACGCATATTATTCAATAAATTTGAAGTAAAAAAATCATGACAACAATAAAACTTACCATAAACGAAAGAACAGGCAAAGGGAAATATCTTCTGGCCTTGTTAAAGGAGTTGGCCAAATCAGATAAGGATATACTTATTGAGAATGAGAATGAACCTAATTCCGAAACGCTAAAAGCCATGAAAGAAGCGGAAGCTGGTCTGGTAACAATGGTTGACAGTGTTGATGAACTGTTCAATTCAATTTGACATGTACAAAATAGGATTTTCAGGTAGTTTCAAAAAAGATTTAAAAACGCTCAAGAAACGTTCAACATTGAACTTTGAGATTTTGCGTAGCTTCATTAAGGAACTTCAAAAAACCGGCCATCAGGGAATTGACCAAAAACATAAACCACATAAATTGACCGGAAAGTATTCAAGGCATTGGGAATGCCATGTTCTAAATGATTTACTGATAATTTGGTTACAAAATGACATAGAAAAGACCATTATTTTAGTGAGAACAGGGACACATTCGGATTTATTCAGCTGATTTACGAAAACCGCATAGAAGTAATTTTAATACGGTTCCATTATTCATGATCAAAACAAACTGCTGCGCTCAGTTCCGGTTTTAAAGCTCCATTTACATTATCCGAAGGCTATAGGTTACTGAGCCTGTCGAAGTACACCGCACCTTACATTACGAGTTTATAGATACGGAGAAGGATGAGGTTATATTTGAATCGGAATAAACGATGAACACAGATAAAAAGCATTAGAACACAGATAACACAGCTTGCCCCGATTCTCGGGGGATGCGACGGATGAACACAGATAAAAATATTTTAAAAATCAGTGAATATCCGTTTGATCAGTGTCATCAGTGTTCCAACGGTGTCATCAGTGTTCTCATAAAAATCAGTGAATATCCCTGCCTGCGCCTGTTTGTCGCTGAAGCAGGTTGGGAAGGTGTTTTATCAGCGGCATTCGTGTTCAAAAATGTCATCCGTGTTCGAATGGTGTCCTCGATGATCGAATCCAGAGCCTCTGAGTTATCCACAAACCGTTGCACCTGATGAATTTTGAATTCCAGTGAGATAACTTATTTTAAAATCATTATCTTTCAATCAGAAATTGAAATTATTCACAGATATGTTGTCTGAATCAGTCAAAAAAGAAATCATTGATTTTTTGCGTCCAATCGACCCTGAGATGGTCATCTTATTTGGGAGCTATGCTTATGGCACTCCAAATCCGGATAGCGATATCGATCTTTATGTCGTTACGAAAGAAAATAGTGTACCACAAACTTTCGAGGAAAACCTGGATGTGAAGAAAAGAGTGTATCAGGCCCTTGGCAATTTCAGGAAAAAATATGCTTCAGACATTATTGTTCATACCATCCCCGTTCACAAAAAATTCATTGAATTGGGAAGCTCTTTTTCAAAAGACATCATGCAAAAAGGAATTATTCTGATTTGAAACGGACATGAGAGAAATTACGAAAAATTGGCTTGAAGCTGCCAGTCTTGATTTGGAGAACATCACGCTGATCCTTGAGAATGACAGATTAACCGGACATGTTGCATTTCATGCTCAACAGTCCATAGAAAAATCATTAAAGGTGCTCATCGAAGAAAATGGAGATCGGGTTCCAAAGTACATTCTTTAAGTAAGCTTTTCGCTTTATGCTCCACCTATATTGACATCCAGATCAATGAAGATCTCATTACCGCACTCGATAGTTTGTATATCGAGTCACGTTATCCGGGCGAGTTTGGTCTTTTACCTGAAGGAAAACCTACCGGTAAACAGGCACAACTATTTTTCAATGATGCATCGGAGGTTTATTGCGCAGTAAAAAATAAACTTGAATCAAAAAGATAAATCAGTATTCCCCTTCTGTATTTCACTGGTCAGGATTTCAGGCGATTTACACACTTTCAAAAGGATTGCATCGTACCTTGACCACCTGCCCAGCCTCGAATTCTGATGGTAAGTGTGGCAGGCATCATGAGTTTATTGATGCAGAAAAGGATGAAGTTGTTTTTGAATCGGAATAAGAGATAGAACACACCTGCCCGCCAAGGCGGGGATAAGAGATGGAACGCAGCCTCCCCCGAATATCGGGGGATAACACAGCTTGCCCCGATTCTCGGGGGATCGAACGGATAACCACTGATAAAAAAATAGTTTAAAAATCTCCCGATTTATCGGGACAAGTTGTGTTTATCAGTTTAATCAGTGTCATCAGTGTTCTATTGGATTTTCTTTTTAATAACTTTACCGCAAATACATTCAATATGACAACCATAATTATCAACGAAAAAACAAAAAAAGGACGTATCATCCTTGATTTGATAAGAGAAATTGGGGTGGGTAAAATAATCGAAAACAATATGGAATCTGAAAATATCCTCAATAATACTACGCTAAAAGCAATAAAGGAAGCCAATGAGGGCAATACCATTAAGTGCATCGATTTCGACGATTACCTTAAAAAAGTGGAATAATCGTGTACACATTAGAATTCACAAATCAATATTTTCGGGACTTAAAGTTATCGAGGAGACGGAATCTTGATGAAGAAAAATTAAATCAATTGATTAAAATTTTGATATCTGGCGATAATATTCCAAAACAATATAAAAACCATGATTTGACTGGTAACTATTTAGGCTTAAACGAATGTCACATATCGCCCGATTGGTTACTAATTTATTCCAAAAACAAAACCATCAAATTGATCACTCTTATTCGCACTGGTACCCATTCCGACCTTTTCAAATAAAACAGGCGGTGAGTAGTTTTGATTTATTGCCAAACTAACCGGCAAAAAGTTTTCAGTAAGTGCAGTTCGGGTTAAAAAGTTCTGCCTGCCCGCCATGGAGGGCCTGCCCCGTAGCAAGGAACGAGCGTATCGGGGCGTCACCACACAATTTGATGTCCCGAACCCTCGGGACTGCCCACAATTCAGGTTTTAAAGCCCCATTTACATTATCCGAAGGACTTTGGTTCCTGAGCCTTCGGCTGAGTTCACGCGAACGCCTGTCGAAGGACATTACGAGTTTATAGATTTGGAAAAGGGGGTTGTTGTTTTTGAATCGGAATAAGAGATGAACACACTCGCCCACCTTTGAAAAGGATAAGAATTTAATCAGAATTAGTAAGGATTTCACTTGAAGTGAAGCCCTTACTTGACAAACAACAAAATGGAATTACCTTTTGAATTTTGATTGCAATCAGCCAGTTTAAAAGACTTAAGGGCTACAAACAATATTTCTTGGCGATAATCGAATTGAAATTAAGATAGAAGGTGATACTGTCTTTTTGTTGATGTTGATCATCAGGGTAACATTTACCGGGATTTTCCCTTAATAACCTGAGTTAGAAATAAGAAAGTTAAAAAATGTTTTATTTACTCCGTTAAGAGTTTAATATCAATAGAGTACAATCGACTGAGATATTCATTCTCCGTCAGGAGATTTACATTTTTAAACCATATTGATGTCCTACGGACAATATTTTGTTTCTTAATAACATTTTCTATTGATATTGATTGCCTACGGCAAAGTTAATCAGCTCTTTTTTAGCATTTTATTTCTATTCCTTATATCGAATTCAGGTTAATAGAAATATCAATTCACAATAAGTGCCATGCGTGTTAAAAGTACTGCTTGCCCATGAAAGGAATCAGAAATCTTATCAATAAAAAGAAGAAAGATTATTGGGTACTAAAAAACAATCAAATGCCTTTCCTTTTGTGGATTTTATTTGCTAAAAAATTTTCAAAAATTCCGCAAATGATTTTCAGACAAAAAAGTTAGAACATCAATAACGGATACTGCAGACATGAACCGGTCTTCTTTTCTGAATGCAGTCAAATCTTTGTCATCAGTTTCGCAAAATATCAGCAAAAAAACTTTAACCTTCTTCATTATGACTCAAAAAACAGCCCTTATTACCGGAGTTACCGGTCAGGATGGTGCTTACCTGAGTGAGTACCTGTTAAAAAAAGGATACATGGTGCACGGAATCAAGCGTCGAGCCTCGATGTTTAACACCGAACGAATTGATCATATCTATGAAGATCCGCACGTTGAAAACCGTCAGTTTAAACTGCATTATGGCGATTTGACTGATAGCATGAACCTGACACGCATCATTCAGGAAACACAACCGGATGAGATTTACAACCTGGCGGCCATGAGCCATGTAGCCGTCAGTTTCGAAACGCCTGAATATACAGCCAATGCCGATGGACTGGGGACGCTTCGTATTCTGGAGGCAGTGCGATTACTCGGTTTATCACAGAAATCACGCATTTACCAGGCTTCCACTTCCGAATTATACGGAATGGTTCAGGAGGTTCCGCAAACAGAAAAAACACCGTTTTATCCGCGTTCACCTTATGCCGTGGCTAAAATGTACGCTTACTGGATTACAGTAAACTACCGTGAAGCCTATAAAATGCACGCCAGCAATGGTATTTTGTTTAACCACGAATCACCTATCCGTGGGGAGACTTTCGTTACCCGTAAAATTACCCGTGCCATTAGCCGTGTTGCTTTAGGCATGCAGGATCGACTCTTTTTGGGGAACCTTTCATCCAAACGTGACTGGGGACATGCCAAAGATTATGTGAGAGCAATGTACCTCATCCTTCAGCAAGACCAACCCGGTGATTATGTGATTGCAACAGGAATCACTACTTCAATTCGCGATTTCATACACCTTGCCTGCTCCGAGATTGGACTTGAAATAGAGTTCTCGGGAGAAGGTGCTAACGAAAAAGGGTATCTGGTATCGATAGATGAAAAATGCTTTATCGAAAAAGTTGGCGAACAATACCTCGAAGGAATCAAATCCCGTTTAGTACGAAACTCATTAAAAGCATTGCACCCTGAGTCTGTCGAAGGGCGCCCCATCGCCCCATCATCCAGTCTCCCCCTCGTGGCGGTCGATCCTAAATATTTTCGTCCAACTGAAGTCGATCTGCTAATCGGTGACCCCACCAAGTCAAAAACAAAACTCGGTTGGGAACCACAATACGATCTTCAGAGACTGGTAACCGACATGATGCAATCAGACATCAAGCTGATGAAAAAAGATGCATGGCTAAGAGAAGGTGGGTACCGAACACTTAACTACTTCGAGTAATGTTGAATACACCAGAATGATTGTGAATGCAATATGATGTTGATTACACAGATTTAAACGGATTACGCGGATGAGTTTGCTTTTTGAAAATGAGACACATAAAATAATCGGAGCGTGTATGCAAGTTCACAAAAAATTGGGTTGTGGTTTTTTGGAGTCAATATACCAAGAAGCGCTCGAGATCGAATTTCAAAAACAACAAATTTCTTCCGTCCGGCAACAAAAGTTACCTGTTTTGTTCGACGGAAAACCATTGAATAAATACTTTATGGCTGATTTCGTTTGTTACAACTCAATTATCCTTGAAATTAAAGCTGCCTTTTTTTTGCATCCTGACAATTCAAAACAAGTAATCAATTATCTAAAAGCAACAAATTTCCAGGTAGGTCTGCTAATCAACTTCGGTCATCCCAGTCTTAATTGGAAACGTTTCATCCACACACCTTCAGTGTAATCTGTTTTAATCGGTGAAATCCTAAAAATAAATGAACAAAGAATCGAAAATATACGTAGCCGGGCACCTCGGACTGGTAGGTTCTGCCCTTTGGAAAAATCTTCAATCGAAAGGATATAACAATCTGATCGGAAGAACAATCGATGAATTAGACCTGATGGACACCAAGGCTGTCAACAACTTCTTTCAGACGGAACAGCCTGAATATGTTATTCTTGCTGCTGCCAAAGTTGGCGGGATTGTTGCCAACAGCATCTATCGAGGCCAGTTTATTTACGAAAACCTGATGATCCAGAACAACGTGATTCATGCGGCTTACCAGCACAAAGTTAAGAAGTTGCTCTTCCTGGGCAGTACCTGCATCTATCCGCGTGAGGCCCCACAACCCATGCCCGAAGATTGCCTTCTGACTGGTCCGCTCGAATATACCAACGAGCCGTATGCCATCGCCAAAATTGCAGGATTAAAGATGTGCGAAAGCTATAACATCCAATATGGAACCAATTTTATTTCGGTAATGCCAACCAATTTATATGGGCCAAACGACAACTTCAACCTGGAAACGTCTCACGTTTTACCAGCGATGATCCGCAAAGTTCATCTGGCGAAATGCCTTCAAAACAATGACTGGGAGGGAATCAGGAAAGATTTAAACAAACGTCCGGTTGATGGAGTTTCGGGACGAGGGAACGAAGGAACGACAACACGAGAGAACGAGGAACTGAAGAGAGAACAGAAGCATGAAATTCTTTCCATTCTTGAGAAATACGGCATCCGTATCGTACAATCGTCTAATCACCCAGTCGTGACGGTCGGCTTATGGGGTTCAGGAACACCGCTGCGTGAATTTTTATGGTCGGAAGAAATGGCCGATGCATGTGTGTTCCTATTAGAGAACAGGAATTTTGAGGATTTAAAAGCACAATGCGGTGACGAAATCAAAAATACCCATATTAACATAGGAACCGGAAAAGAGATAACCATCAAGGCGCTTTCTGAACTGATCAGAAAAACAATAGGTTTCGATGGAACGATTGAGTTTGATCCTTCAAAGCCCGATGGCACCATGCGGAAATTGACCGATCCATCAAAACTTCATACCTTGGGCTGGCACCATAAAGTAGAAATCGATGAAGGAGTAGCTAAGCTGTATGAGTGGTATTTAAAACAATAATAGATTTCACGGATTAATACAGATTACACGGATGACGCTACTTTTTGAAAACGAGACACATAACATCATTGGGGCTTGCATGCAAGTCCACCAAAAATTGGGCTGTGGCTTTTTGGAGTCTGTTTATCAGGAAGCACTCGAAAGAGAATTTGAAAAACAGAAAATTCCATATTTCAGGCACAAACGATTACATATCGTATTTGACGGAAAACCATTAGATAAGTTCTTTATAGCCGATTTTGTATGTTACAATTCAATCATTCTTGAAATTAAAGCAGCTGGCTTTATTCATCCTGACAATTCAAAACAGGTAATTAATTACCTCAAAGCAACAAACTTCCAGATAGGTTTACTCATTAATTTTGGTCAGTCAAGCCTTAAATGGAAACGTTTCATCAATACGCCATCCATGTAATCCGTTTAAATCTGCGCAATTAATAAAAAAATGAAAAAGATATTTGTATCTGGAGTTTATGATATGCTTCATTCAGGGCATGTAGCATTTTTTCAGGAAGCCGCTACTCATGGGGATGTGTATGTAGGACTGGGTTCTGATGAAACTGTTTATAAGCTGAAAGGTCGGAAAACCATCTGCACCAATACAGAAAGGTTATATATGGTGAAATCAATCCGCTATGTGAAAGAAGCATGGATCAATACTGGCTCTGGATTGCTCGATTTTGAAGAAGAATTCAGAACCTTAAAACCGGATATGTTTTTTGTGAATGAAGATGGCTTTACCCCTGATAAACAGTTGCTTTGCAACGAACTGGGGATTGAATTGAAGGTTAGCAAACGGATTCCAAATCGGGGACTTCCGGCACGGTCATCAACTGCTTTACGCAGTGAATGCCGAATTCCGTTCCGACTTGATCTTGCCGGTGGATGGTTAGACCAACCTTTCGTTTCCAAATACTACCCAGGATCGGTAATTACCATTTCCATTGAACCGGACTACGATTTTAATGATCGTAGCGGAATGTCGAGTAGTACCCGGAAAAAAGCTATACAACTTTGGCAAACCGACATACCCGAGGGAGACACTGAACTGTTGGCCAAAACCTTGTTTAGCTTCGAAAATCCTCCTGGAACAAAATATGTGTCAGGGTCGCAGGATTCGATTGGTATTGTGATGCCTGGGATAAACAAACTAAATTATGAAAGTGAGCAATACTGGCCTTCCGAAATCATCAACAGCTCGGACAGATCCATACTGGAATTTATTGAAAGTAATTTATGGTTTATCACCCTGTCTCCCCGTGAAAATGGATACGACGTACTTTCCGACACTAATATCACCACTCACAATGCCAAAGAACTGGCTGATGCTGCTGAAGACTGCTGGCAGGCCATTCACCATAAAGATTCAAAAGCCTTTGGACAAGCCTTCAGAAGAAGTTTTGAAGCACAAGTGGCTATGTTCCCGCACATGGTTAATGAATCAATTTTAGATCAGATTGAACAATACAAATCAATATCTCTGGGTTGGAAATTAAGTGGCGCAGGTGGTGGTGGTTATTTGGTACTGGTTTCTGAAAAACCTGTTCCAAATGCCATTCAAATCAGGATAAGAAGGTAATACTAACAGATAAAGGAGTTAAAACACGTATTCGTATTTTTGTATGAAAGAAATACGAAAAATAAGGAAACAAAAATAAGATCCATCTCAAATGAAATTATTCCTTTTATTTACAATCGTAACCTTTTTTTGCGTTGCAAACAGCATGAGTGCTCAAACAACCCAGTCAAACAAGAAAGACAATCCAGCTGTTTTCGATCAGGTAAAACTGAAAAACAAAATAGTTCCATTAAGCCACCCGGTATATCAGATTCTTGATTATTATGAAGCTTCCGGAGAAATCAATTTCTTGCCCCAGGCAAAACCCTATACCAAAATTGACATTCTTAAAATTTTGAATCAGCTCATGAATGTTGATCGTTTATCAGAAAAAGAAAAAACTGTCATCAACAACCAAATCATTGACTTTTCAAGAGAATCAAATGGTATTCAACTCTATAAACAATCATCCGAAAATGGATTTGTCGTCGTCGGAATGGGAACTGAAATGTCGGTCCGTTCAGGTGCCGGAGATAATTCAACCTGGTCGACAATCAACATGTTCGAACCTTATCTGTCGGGCGATTTGGGCAATCACCTAACGTTTCATGCTTCCATGGGCCCATCCATCGAGAAACTTGCGCCTGATCTTTTTTATCAGTCGTATACCAAAAATAAACAGGTTAATTTTCCTTACCAATCGA
>Ga0302296_1000507_pt1 | contig 32497 bp, 34 predicted proteins | sample III_Fen_N3_1_FD_194546 | JGI IMG/M metagenome (GOLD analysis project Ga0302296, IMG submission 194546) | Peat permafrost microbial communities from Stordalen Mire near Abisko, Sweden - III_Fen_N3_1 | ecosystem: Environmental > Terrestrial > Soil > Wetlands > Permafrost | place: Sweden: Abisko... | reverse complement strand
TTAGCGAAGCGGTGCTCGACGAAAATGGAATGATCGATCAGAAAAAGATCAATCTGGTGGCCCGAATGGGTGGAAATTGGTACTGTCATGCCAACGAAGCTTCTATGTTCGAGATTTCCAAGCCAATTACAACCATCGGTATCGGTTTCGATCAGTTGCCCGAAGATATCCGCAACAGCAAAGTGCTCACAGGGAATGACTTGGCGCAATTGGCCGGAGTGACCGAATTGCCGAATGAAACCGATGTAAACGAGTATAAGTTGTTGGAATTAAGCGATTTTTTCCTAACTTTAGAAGACGAACCGGCAAAATTGGAGTTGCAACTGCACTTGCGCGCGCAACAACTCATTGCTGAAAATAATATTGAAGGAGCTTGGATGACCCTGCTCTCATTTAACGATTAAAGAATAAAACCAATAACATGTTTAAATTATCCGGAACATTAAAAGTAAAGAATGATACAGTTGCAGTATCGGAAAAATTCTCAAAACGCGAGTTTGTTTTGACCGATGCGTCAAGTATGTATCCGCAAGATATTTTATTTCAATTGACACAAGACAAATGCAACTTGTTGGATGCATTGAATGTGAATGATCAAATCGAAGTGTCGTTTAACTTGCGCGGTCGTGAGTGGACAAGCCCACAAGGTGAAGTACGTTACTTCAATACTTTGGATGCATGGCGTTTGGAGAAAGTTGGTGCGGTAGCGCAAGGTGGTGGAATTCCACAAGGCGGACCAAGTGCCATGAGCTTAGATCCGATTGCTAGCCCGGCTTCTACAGCAGCTAGTGACGATGATGATCTACCTTTCTAATTGACGAGAGATTTCTGATTGGGTCGTCAGCCATAGGTTGACGACCCTTTTTTATTTTTCTATAGTTACTACTATTACAAAGCAAATACTTACAGTATGCAAGACGAACCCTAAAAAAATCATTTGTTTGGCATAGTCGCTTATCTGCAAACAGGAAACAAGATTATTATGGGCGTATCAGCTTTCGGAATGTTGGTGTTTGCTTGTTATATCCCACTCAAAAATGTTATCAAAAGAAACTAAACTTCGGATATTCGGATAGCATTTGATAGAATGATCAATTATTAAGAGGATTTCTTTATAATTCATAATTGACTTATTCATAATTCTATCGCCCTTTCCACTCCGGTTGCGCAAACAGCGACGAACCCAGTAAGGCAAACAAATACAGCGGATACAGCAATTCAAACAAGATCAATCCACTAATTGTTTCCACGTTCCATGGCTTTCCCGTCATACGAATTAGCGCAAAATCAAACGCCGTTTTCAGCACAATCACCAGAAGCGTGAGCCACACTGCCGGCGCGAAAAAAGTGAGGATCAACAACAAAAAATACCCCATGTGCAGTGCTACGGCCCAAAAACCCAAAAAGGTATTCAGTGAATCGCCTACATGACCGGTTTTACTCAGCCAGCGCACGCGTTGATCCATTGTTTGACCAATCGTAAGCGGCGTTGCCGTATAAACGCTCAAGGCTTTGTTTTCGACAATTTCGATGGTTTTGTGTCCATCGCGAAACGCCCGAAGCGTATACATATCGTCGCCACTTGCAATGTGTTCGTGGTGTTCGTAATCGTCGGTTTGCTCAAACACATCTATCCGAAACAACAAATTGGCACCACTGGCATTTACGGGGCGAGACCAACCTGCAATACCGCGATTAAGCAAGGTGGTGAATAAATATTCCAAGGTGAAAAACGAATGCCACCAGCGTTTTGCTGTCATTTCAACCGGCAAAATCACCAAATCGGCTGCAGGAACCGTAAGGAGTTGTTTCATGTAATCGTTACCAAAGGTTACATCTGCGTCCATCGTCAGGCAATAATCGGTAGTTGCGTGATCCATCCCGAAACGAATGGCTGCTTTTTTACCTTCTTGTTCGTCGGGGAGATGCAATAAACGAATCGGGAAAACACGCATTTCGGCAAACAACGATTGAAAATCATCAGTAGAATGGTCGTTGACGAAAATCCATTGAATCGGTTGGTATTTCTGACTTCTAATGCTGTCGAAAAAGTGCTTGAGATTGTGTGCTTCGTTTCGAAACGGAACTAATACGGTAATTTGATCAATCGAAACACATTTTTTGATTGTGCGTTCCGCTCGTAATCGCTGGATACCGAAAATAAGCCCCATTATTGAGCACGAGTAAGCTAAAAACCATCCGCTAATCAGCCACATTTGATTGTTGTTTGTTTTTTGAAATGGGAATCCACACAAAACTACTCACAATGGCTGGTAAAATGATATTAAATACCCAAATAAGTAAACTCACCAGCACCACGTCTGGAATGGCAACTATGGAACCTTTAAATGCAAAAATAGCTGCTGTTTCGCGAATGAGTAATTTGCCCGACCATAGCGATGGTACAAAGGAAGTCAACAGGAAAATCAACCAAACGTGAACCGCCAAAAACCAATAATCGGTGTAACCGAAGGCCATGAACAATAACACATATTGAGCTGAAAAGATCAAAAAGCGCAGGTTGCTCCACAAGAAAAGCGGTAACCGCAAACCACGCATACGGCGTTTCATCCATTGCAGTTTCCGGAGGTTTCTGTTGCGGGTTTTTCGCTGCGGAATGAGGTATTCACCCAAAAAGAAAGCCAATAAAATAATGGTTCCGATTGCTAACACCGAACCGCCGATACCAGCCGTTAACCGATCGCTGTACAAACAGGCCACAGCACCGAAAAATACGGTTGGTAATACCTGACTCACATTCGAAATAAAGGACGAAAAAATGATGTATAACTGATCGCGTTTGCGGAAATACACCATGCGTCCCATAAAATTTCCCCAGCCGTTAGGAGTCATGAATCCTGTTCCGATTCCGCTGAAAAAAGCATTCCGGATCAGTTTCGGATCACTCGTAAGTGATTGAGCTACACGTTTCCACTTAAACCATTCGCAACCTTGATTGGCAACCACCAAGACTAATGCAATGATGAGGTAAATGGGGTTTTTCAGGTGAAATGCATTCATCTTCGACCAATCCTGTGCAACGAGTTGCCAAGTAATGAAGCCAAGCAACACAAGTAGTAAAAACACTTTTAAAACAGTCCTGTTCACTCGCACATTTTTCCTAGTTTTAGACTCTGAATGGTTGAAGATAAAATAATTCTTGGAATTGACCCCGGAACTACCGTGCTGGGCTACGGACTCATTCACGTGAAGGGGAAGAAATTGGAAATGCTCAATTTTGGGATTATCCAGCTCAATAAACTGACCAATCAGCCCGATAAACTGAAGCGTATTTTTGATCGCATCGACGGATTGATGGAAGAATACAAGCCCGATGAAATGGCCATTGAAGCACCGTTCTTCGGTAAAAACGTGCAATCGATGTTGAAATTGGGACGCGCTCAAGGAGTTGCCATTGCCGCAGCTTTACGTCGCAATATTCCCTACGAAGAATACACCCCAAAACGAATCAAACAATCCATTACCGGTAGTGGAAATGCCTCCAAAGAACAAGTAGCGGCCATGTTACAAACCTTGTTGAAATTCGAAGAAATGCCGAAATACTTGGATGCCACTGATGGTTTGGCGGCAGCGGTTTGTCACCATTTTTCGAAAGGAATCGGTGAGAACAACAAATCGAAAGTTGGTGGTTGGAGTGCTTTTTTAAGCCAGAACCCTGACCGGAAAGTACGTTAATACCAACCGGAAGAATAACCTTCCTGAAACAATTTCCGGGCTTTTTTTACGTTTGACCAATCTGTTTATAATACGAAATCAATATTTCTATTGTATGAATAACACTATTTTAATTGCGGCCCTATTCATTACGTTTACAACCACTGCTCAACAAAAATGGGGTGTTTCGCTCGGTTTATCCAATCAGGGGCAAGTAGATCAAGAATTGCAAGAATTTTATAATTTGAAGAATGTGTTTAGTCCAGATCCGATGACTGAGAACAAACAGTTTTTCATGAAATACAATCTTGGTGCGATGTATCAGCTAAAAGTAAACTCCATAATTCGGTTCCGCTTCGGAATGGGGCAACGAAAAAAGGAGTATGATTATAAAGATCAGTTTCATCAGATAACTTATAATGAAGATCAAAAATTATTCGAAATGGCTTTTTCTTATGGCGTAACGCAACAATTGGGTCGATTCAAGTTAAGTGGAGGTGTTGAATTGCCTTTATACTTAGTTGGAAAGTACTCCCTTAATGAGACTACGGTTAAATTATCAGATAACACAAATGCACAATCTATTAAATGGGACTACACGATTGATGGTGGGTATATCTTAGGTTTGAATAGCTTTTTACGTGGTGATTATGTTTTCGGTAAATGTTTCACCTTTTTTACAGAATTGAATTTCGGAGTGCTGCGGTCTAAGTTTGGGAATAACATCAGCGGTCATAGTGTAACTTATTTTGTAGACGGATCACCAATTCAAGAAACTTATTCAGAAACTGAAAAAAAGCAAACTAAATTGTTTTTTTCCGGAATTCAAGCGCAATTTGGTATTTCGGTTCATTTTTAATTGGAATACTTATCCCGAACTCACGTTAAATAGGCAAAAGCGACCGATTCACCTTGGGCAGACCGATCGCTTTTGTTTTAACCCAACCCTAACAAATCGTTTATTGCTTCACAAATTTTTGAGTACTCACCTGTGTTGTAGAACGAAGAGCCACCAGGTAAATTCCCAGAGTAAGATCCGAAACCGCAAAGTGGGCAGTTGTTTGATTGTTTTCCACAGCAAGAGAAGTTACCAATCTGCCGTTTAGATCACGGATTTCCACTTCTTGAACCGCGCTAAAAGGGTTGTTTTCCCAAGAAATCGTAATGTTTTCGGTTGCAGGATTCGGGAATACGTTCAGCGCATTTGCATCCATTTCGTTCACACCTGCGCTGCTGCCACTTGGAGTGTACGTTAAATCGTTGCCTTGCGGAGTAATGAACAAGCCGTTATTGTTTTCATCTGTTTCCGAATAATTGTCGCCATCGTCGATGATAACTCCCAAACGGTAATCACCTGCAGGAATTCCGTTTGTTGCATTGATGTCAACATCAACTGCCGAATAAGTCACCGACGTATTTCCGCTTTGACCATTGCTATTGATCGTGTGAATCAAGTACAGATTACTTGAGTTGGCCGGATCAATAAGGTAGATTCCGATGTTAAACGATCCAACCGCGTTGTTTTCATTGTTTAGAGCATCGAAGTAAATACCTGTAATGACTCCCGTACTTGAGTTGTAGGAATCATAACCCGCACTGATGTTCCCGATGGCTAGATCATATTGTGCCATGGCTTTGTTTGCTGTAAAAGCGCTAGCAATAGTGATTGCTAAAATGGTAATTGTTGTTTTCATGATAACTGATTTTAATTGTTTCAGCAAATAAACAACAACGAGTAGGTGAAATGTCTTTTTGGTGGGGGGACAACAAGGGGTACAATGGATTAATTAATTGATTTTTAGTTAACTAAATTGGATTTCAGATCGAACTCAATTAACTGAATAACTCTTCAACTGAATAACTCACCAACTTATTTTTTCGCAAAATCGGCTAGAAAACGATCTAAATCCTGTTCGGGTGAAAGATCAATTTTTTTTCGGAGACGTTGACGAGCCTTTTTGACACTTTCTGCAGAAATACCAAGCATAGAAGCAATTGAACGAGAAGACAACTGCAACACAATGAGCGAAGATAAACGCAATTCGGCCGGTGTTAATCCGTTGAAGCGTTCCTTCATCCGAATCATAAAAACAGGATATACCGAAACAAATCGCCGTTTAAATTCTTCCCAATCATCGTCGGTGATCAACCGGGCAGTACTGAGTTGATTCAGTTGATCGATGCGTGGATCATTGAGTGGTGTCGTTTCGGTCGTTTCATCCAATTGCGATTGAAGGGTTTCGATAACCGCGTTTTTTTCCAATAAGTGTTGCGTGTATTCGTTCAAAGCTGTTTTATTAAACGCCAGTTCTTGTTCCAACCGCTGTTTTTCTTTCCTGTGTTTTTTGCGTGTAACTAACAAGATGGTTATTCCTGCCAAGAGCACTAAAATACCTCCTGTGAGCAACCACTTTTTTTGTTGGGAACTGGTATTGGATGCTTTGTGCAACGACGAGATCTGTTCTTGTTGTTCTTCGGTAGCGATGGCAATTTGTAAGTCGGTCAATTTTTGACTCGTCATTTCACGCATGAGCTGTGTATTGGCTTTGGCGTAAATGCCATAAAATCGTGAAGATGTTTTATGATCATTCGTGTTTTCGTAAAGTTGAGCCAACAACAAACTTGTTTCTACTTGATACTGTAGTGAGCGGATCTGTTTTGCAAGTTGGTAACCATCCTGAAGATAGGTGATAGCCAATTCATTGTTGCCTTGTTCAACTTGCAATTTACCGAGAGAATTCAATGCAATCACTTGCCCCAGTTTATTCTTGTTTACACGGTTCATTTCCAATCCTAACAGGAAATTTTCATTGGCTTTCGCACCATTTTTTTGCAGTTGGTAAATGCTCCCGATGTTCATTAATGATTGGGCAATTCCTTTCAGATCCGTATTCGTTCGGTAAATTTTTAAGGCATTTTCATGGTAATACAGCGAACTGTCGAGTTGCTGCATATTGAAATAACACACCCCGATGTTGGTGAATAGTTTAGCTTTTGTAGCATCGTGATCTAGGTTTTGATCGAAATGCATTGCTTGTTGATAGTGAAATAGGGCTTTTTTCGGATTTCCAATCGTGGAATAAACAATTCCCACATTCAAATGAGCGCTTGTCAAAACATCGATATAACCGATTTTGCGTGCAATCTTCAATGAACGGAGATAGTTTTCGATAGCGAGATCGTAGTTGGCCATTTCGTAATAAATGATGCCTTTGTTACTGTAAACGATGGCTTTTCCTTCGTCGTCATTCATGCGCTTGAATTCCTTCATGGCGGCATCGTAGTTGACTAAAGCGCTGTCGTAATTCCCTTGTTCCCATTGGTTTAATCCCATTGAATTATGAATATTCCCAATCTCTACCCGGTTGTTTAATTCAGAAAACTGAAACAAAGCTTTCGAAAGATACTCTTGTGCTTTTGTGTAATTGCATTCTTTGGCAAAAGCGTTTCCTTGATTTTTGTAAGCATAAGCCAATCCGCTCCAATAACGGATTTTCCGACTCAGTGCTATTGCTTTTTCGCTGTAATAATGCGCTTTTTGGCTGTTAAGATGGCGATACTGCCAACTCAATTTATTCAGCAGGTTTACCTGAGCAGTGTCCTCATGGTGCGATAATTTTTGCTCCAACAACTTAATCGGATCACTTTCGGCCAAAGAAGTAAAAGCAAGTATCCCGCAAAAAAGTAGTACAAAGTAATTTTTTGAACTCATAAGCAACGTAGATTCAACAATAGATCAATTGGTCTATACAACTAGAGTGCCATGATTGATAGGGATGAATTTCGGTATTACGCAATATAAAGAATGATTGATTGTTCGACGTTTTCGGTTTTCCGCATCGCAATTTATCGGCATACCGAAGTTGTTTTTCGTTAGAACTTTCGGTAATTACTGATTTTTGGGTTTCGAGCGAAAATAATTTAAGTTTTTCAGCTTCAATTCTTTTATATTCAATATATTAGGGCATTCATTATCGCTTCACGTTAATGAGTCCATTTTTAGTTAGGGGATTAGAAGAGACCCAAAAAAGCGCAAAAAAGAGGTTAATTGTCGCGGTTAACCTCTTTTTTTTTCACCTTAACGATCTATTTTAAACGTTTAAAATTGCTTCATTGATTGAATGAGTTTTTTTGTTGATTCCAATTTGGAATTGACTTATTTTTCGCTGTAATTCATGAAATAGTTTAACGTATAATCTTTGTGAACTCTGTGTCTCTGCTTAGAATTATTCTTTGTATTTCAATAATCCCACTTCCTCCTGAACGAATCATAGAAGTTAATTCCGAATTTCAGTTGCACATCAGCTTTGCTAAACGAAGATGCGGCTGTTACGGCATACACTCCGACTTTAAATCGTTGTTTACGAATGCGAATCACACGTTCTAAACCTGCGTAGAGTTCCGCTTGCACAAAATGCGCATCCGGAATGGCAAGAAAACTTCCGCCCACTGTTTCTTCCAATTTCAAGCGATTGAGCAACCATATTTTATTGAGGAAAAAACCGTTGAAGTGATGAATGGCATTGAATGAGATGTAACTATTGGAAGTGTTCAGCGCAGTGTCGAGCAATTGTTGTGAATTGAGCGGATTCGAGAAGAAAAACTTATCCGATGTACGGAAGTATTTGTGTTCTATCAGGCGCAAGTCCGATTTACGGAGAAAAGAACCCGCAGCAAATTTGAATTCTGACATTCCCAATGAATTGAGATTGATTTCATCCGTCACGCGCAATTCTGCGTAATCAAAGTTGGATTGTCCGCCGAATAAGTTCGGAATTCCCTTTTTGTATTGAAGCGATAACACTGGCCATTGCGAACCGACAATGATTTTCTGGTTTCCTTTCAAGATGTATTTCTGGCGGAAATGATACGAAAACTCGAAATCGGTCATGAAAATTTTGTACCCTTCAAATGGTTCAGGTTTCGAGAAAAACCCAAAATTATCAACCCAGATCGGGTATTCAATGTTGTCGATCGATGAACGGTTCGAATAAAAGATCCCGGCTTTGAAATACAACCCATTGATGAGTTCCATTCGGTGGTAAATTTCCAGTTTTCGGTTGCGAACACGGTTGGCCGGAGCAAATGTTCCCTGAATGCTTTGATAACCGGTCACAAAATCATACACATCGCCACCTTCAATGAAAAACTTCGAGAATCGCCTAGGGTTGTACATGTAACCAACTCCTAATTGTCCTTTGAAATCTTTGTTATGGAAACCGTAATCAATTTGAGGATTGAGCGAAAGTTCGTGGTTGTTTTTGAAGGTTTTATCGTAAGAAAGATTGAGCTTGTGACGGTATCCGCCCACACCAAACGGAACCACTTGGTTGATCAAACCATCGATGTAGAATTCTTGTTTTTTGAAGGTGTTTCTAAATCCGACACCGTTGAACAAGAAATCCCAAATATTCAACGTATTATAGGTGCTATCTTGTTGTTTTAGATAGTCTTCGCTGAGATAATATTTCGCGATACTGTCTTGCTGGTGAATGAAATTGATCTCTTCTTGTTTGAGGTGGAACGGTCTGATACTGCTCCAATAGGCCGAATCTCGGTTGAATGCTTCAGGTGTATAAACCGTCGTTTCCAACCAGAATTTACCGTTGTTATCTTCAATCGCAAAGCCGTAATCGGAATGCATCACGCGCACATTTCCATGGATTTTTTTCTTTCCTTCTTTGATCAGGTAAATGTATTCGCGTCGAGTTGGCACGATACGAGGTCCCATTTTCTCGAAATCGGCAACCAAGTGCATTTCTTTGAAATAGGTGAGTGCGCCTTTGTTGATATTGAGCGTGTATGAAACCAATTCCCACGACGTGTCACGAATGTAAAGTGAACCTTCAAACAACGCTTCTTCTCTAAAACGCGGCTCCACTTTAATTTGATAAATCAGCTGATTATCCTCGTAAAAAGAACTCTCGAGGTAAAAATTGTAATACAAAAAAGCATTGTAAGCCATGGGCGAAATGAGCGGTCGCTGCGATAACCCGGGAGCTTCAATCAAGTTGTCGAAAATATTGATGTCGGCGTCTTTGATACCATTTACAAACAAGTACGGATTAACGCTCATACCGGTTGTCGGTTCCAGGATATCATCATCCATACCACCTGTCACCACGGTTACGCTTCCGGTATTCTGGGCAGGTTCGGTGAGATCGATAAAAGCGGTAATCACATCTTTGTAGCGATTATTGGCCTTGTAATAAGATGTACCGTTCCATTCAACCAGGTTCATTTTTTTGCGTGAAATGATGCTGTCGGTTTTAATACTGTCGGCTTCTTCCTTTTCCAATGACGTAAAACAGTAAGTATTGCATTGGTATTCCGATAGGTGGTCACGGAAGTAAGAACGCTTGTCAATGACCTCTTTCATGATCTCTTTCCCACGATTTTTCTGCGATTTCACGGTGATAACCGCTTCTTCCAATTCCGTCGCTTGATCTTTCAGTATGATGGTTACTAACGTTACGTCTTGTTGAATCTCGATTTTCTCTGTAACCGTTTCATAATCCATGGCAGAATAGGTTACCACATAACTATTGTAACTGAGTTCCAATTGAAAATTTCCCTGTGCATTGGCAACGGTTCCGTAACTGGTATTTTCAATTCCAATGCGAGCAAAAGGTATGGGTTCACCCAGCGCGTCGGTTATTTGGCCTTTCAGGAGCTGTGCAAAAACCGCCGAAGAAAAAGGAATAAAACATAGAATAAGTAGCAATCGAACCATGCAAGAAACGTTTTGTTGCAGGTAAGACATACAACTTGCCCAAAAGTTACAGTATACACCAAACACTCTCCAACCTGCAAATCCAATAAACGGCAGGTTTATGTAAGCTCGGAACGCATTCCGAGCCAATGAATAAGATGAATGAATGATGTATGTATGCCCAAAACGCTTCCCGAGCCAATGTTGAATAAAATGAAACCTACCGCACAAACCGCCACCCAACAATCCCCAACAGCACCAGCGACAGTCCGTTCGGAAGAAAATCGAGCCACGTAATCACATAACAACCGCAGTTATTCACAAGAAGGTAAACCACTACTGAAAAAGCAATTGTAACAAGTCCCTGCGCAATGAGGAGCCAGCGTCGTTTGTTAGTTGAATGCGTTAAGAAAAACCACAAATGCACCACTGATAATCCGAAATTCAACCCGAATGCCAACAATAAGGGGAGGAGCATGGTTACCGAATCAAACAACGAAATCCAATAGAATGCTTGAAGTGTCATCCACAGGATAAGTATGGACTCAGCCAAACGTTGTTCTTTTCCGTTTTCGATCATTGGCTCAAAAATAGGTGAAAAATCTTACCACAAAGCCACAAAGAAAAAGGACAAGTTTGTCTTGTTAATAGATCACAAAGGGATTTAGGTAGAACACCTTTGTGTCCTTAACAAGTCGCGTTCATCAAAAAAGCTTTGTGCCTTTGTGGTAAAATTTACTGTAATCTCATATTCCCCTGAATTACTACATTTGTCACTATGACTCCAACACTTGTAGCAATTATTTTGGTCGGGTATTTTCTAGCCCTTATTGTGATCGCTTACCTTACTTCCAGAAAAGCGAATACAGATACTTTTTTCACAGGAAACAGACAAAGTCCTTGGTATTTGGTGGCTTTCGGAATGATAGGAACCTCGCTTTCGGGTGTTACCTTTATTTCTGTTCCGGGAAAAGTCGCATCTGAAGGAATGGGCTATTTTCAAATTGTTTTGGGATACATTTTGGGATATCTTGTTATCGCAAAAATATTGATGCCACTGTATTACAAACTCAATGTGACTTCTATTTACGAATACTTGAGTCAACGTTTTGGAATTGTGAGTTACAAAACCGGAGCTGCTTTTTTTGTGCTTTCGCGTACCCTCGGTTCGGCTGTGCGAATGTATTTGGCAACGGTGGTACTACAATTGTTTTTATTCGACCAGCTTGGCGTGCCTTATTGGGTAGTTGCCTTTACAACAGTTGGTTTGATTTGGATCTACACGTTCAAAGGAGGAGTAAAAACCATCGTTTATACAGACGCTTTCCAAACCATTTTCCTGGTGAGTTCGGTGATCATTTGCACCATCATTATTGCCAATTCGTTGGATGTAAATTTAAGCGGATTGTACGATAAGATTACCACTTCCAAAACCACAAATGGTTATTCTATGTCGCGCATTTTCTTTTTCGATGATGCTAATTCTCCGCTATTTTTTCCGAAACAATTTTTCGGAGGTATGTTCCTTGCCATTGCCATGACGGGGCTTGACCAAGATTTGATGCAAAAAAACCTTACGTGCAAATCTATCGGAGATGCGCAGAAAAACATGTACTCGTTTACGACTATTTTGGTGATTACCAATTTCTTGTTCTTGTTGCTCGGAGGCGCTTTGTACGTTTATGCAAATGCGAAAGGCGTTGATTTACCAACCAATAGCGATCATACGTTCCCAACCTTGGCCTTTAATAATTTCGGAACTATAGCCGGTGTGTTCTTCCTGTTGGGAATCACAGCGTCTTCTTATGCTTCGGCGGATAGTGCATTAACAGCATTAACCACAGGGTTTTGCATCGACTTTCTGAATTTCAACAAACGCGAAGAAAAACAGAAAAAATCACTAAAACTGATTGTTCACATTGGATTTTCGCTGGCATTTCTGCTCATTATTTTTGGAACAAAATGGTACGTAGACTCCAATCCGAAAACAGATCTCATTACCTTGATTCTAAAAATAGCCAGTTATACTTACGGACCGTTGTTGGGCTTGTTTGCCTTCGGTATTTTTCTCAAACGTCGCCTCACTGAGTACCTAGTTCCGTTTGTATGTGTGCTGGTTCCTGTGATTTGCTTTTTCATCAGCAAGTATTCGCAATCGGTTACAGGTGGTGAGTTAATGCCCGATGGTACATGGAAAGGTGGTTATATTTTCGGAAACGAAATGCTGATTTTGAATGGATTATTGACCTTCTTAGGATTGTATGCGATTTCAAAACCTGCTCAGGCCATTCCTTCAACAACTGTATTGGATCAGGCGTAAGGAGCTTACGTAGCTCATCATTTGCTTGAGTTAATCTGTAGAGCTTTTTCAATTATCGTTACACGACACCAGTGACATGTAAAGAAAAATCAAAAATCTTTATATGAGGAATGATACGTGTAAAGATTTTTTCTTTAATTTTATATGACATGAAAAACGTGTAAAGAAAAATCAAAAATCTTTACATGAAAAACCAGACGTATAAAGATTTCCTCATTTTCTTTATATGAAATAAAAACAGATAAAGAAAAATAGAAAGTCTTTACATGATTAACTCTTCGGTAGAATGAAATGGCAACCTACAAATATTAGTGTAAATCAAGATTTAGAAACGAATGCAGTGCTCAAAAAACTCACAACAGCTCACCGCTGGCTTGCTGAGTTAAAGGGAATTGCACAAAGTATTCCGCGTCAGGATATTCTAATCAATACGCTTGTTTTGCAAGAGGCAAAAGACAGTTCGGAAGTAGAGAATATAGTAACGACACACGATGAATTGTATAAAAGTTCATTGAAAATGGCGCAATACATTTCTCCTAAAAGTAAAGAGGTAGAGAATTATATTGCCGCACTCAAGCGTGGGTTTGATATTGTACGCACCAAAAAGGTGCTCACGACTAACGGAATCATTGAAATTCAGGAAGTACTGGAGAAAAATAATGCAGGATTACGTAAGATTCCGGGAACCAATCTCAAGAATCAAATTACAGGTGAAGTTGTGTACGAACCCCCGCAAGATCAGCGAATCATTAAAGACCTGATGCGAGATTTGGAACAATTCATCAATGACAATGAGTTGATAGACCTTGATCCGATTGTAAAAATGGCGATTATTCATTTTCAATTTGAAAGCATTCACCCATTTTATGATGGAAATGGTCGCACTGGAAGAATCATTAATATTCTCTACCTTGTTATCAACGATTTATTGGAATTGCCAATTCTCTATTTGAGTCGGTATATCATTCAGCATAAAGCAGATTATTACCGACTATTACAAGCTATTCGTGAAGATGGACAAAATTTGGAAGCATGGATTTTGTACATGATTGATGCAGTAGAACAAACGGCCAAACAAACAATTCAACTCATTTTAGCCATGAAAGACCTGATGCTGAAAATGAAACACGAATTACGCAATAATTATAAATTTTACAGCCAGGAATTGTTGAATCATTTATTCAAGCAACCATACACAAAAATTGATTTTCTAATGGGAGAATTAGCAATCAGTAGAGTCACAGCGGCCAACTATTTGAACGCATTGTCAGAAGGAGGTATGTTGGTGAAACACCGATCCGGTAAGCACAATTACTATATTAATACACGTCTGATGACCTTACTCACTGAGAATCTCTAAACTATCCCTAATTTTACACCATGAACATCATACTTCACGATAACAGCTTACACCTTCGCTTTGCACCACTTACGTTAACACGTCCGGTAGGCGATTTGCGCATGGGAATATTGACCAATTCTGAACGCTGGGCAAAATGGATTCCCGAGGCGACTATTTCGTTTCAAACGGAAGCGTATTTGATGAAAAAATTTCCGCGAGTAGATGCTCCGGATACAGTTGAAATCAATGCAGCAGTTATTCCAAATGAAGAAGTGGCAGCCGCAGTGGTTTGTTTGGGTGAAAACCAGCAATTAATGATAAGAGAGAACTGGCTGGCGCGAAGAGGAAATGCTTCGGAGAAAGTACAGTTTACCGGACAAGAACCAATTGTGATCAATCAACGTTGGGATTTGTATGGCTTGAATGATGAAGTATTGGTGGCTGATTTCTTTTTACTCACTGGTGGCCGATCTTCGCAACCGCTTTCTGAAACCAATTCCGTAATCGGAAACGAAGCATTGATTTTTCTGGAAGAAGGTGCGCAAGTAGAAGCAAGTATCCTCAACACAACTGCCGGACCGATTTACATTGCCAATGATGCTGAAATCATGGAAGGTTGTTTGGTTCGCGGACCGTTTTCTTTGGGTGAACATGCTGTTTTGAAAATGGGAGCGAAAATCTACGGAGCCACAACAATCGGTCCATACTGCAAAGTAGGTGGAGAAGTTTCGAATACCTTGTTTCAGGCATATTCCAACAAAGGTCACGACGGTTTTCTAGGCAATTCGTTGGTAGGCGAGTGGTGTAATTTTGGTGCCGATTCCAATACATCCAACCTCAAAAATAATTACAGTGCTGTTCGTACTTATTCTTACGAACAACAAGCAGAAACCGAAACCGGCCAACAATTCATGGGCGTTACCATGGGCGATCATAGCAAATGTGGCATCAATACGATGTTCAACACCGCTACAGTTGTAGGTGTTTCGTGTAACATCTACGGTGGCGGATTTCCGGCTAAATTCCTTCCGTCTTTTTCATGGGGCGGAACAGACGAGTTGGTTCCGTTTAAATTGGAAAAAGCCATCGAAGCAGCCAATCAAATGATGGGACGACGAGGTTTACAATTAACCGAAGGTGATTTGGCTATTTTTGAGAAACTCTCTAAATAAGCTATAATTGCCGGAAAAAGAACTTTTTCTATTTATCAAGAATTATATCGGGAAATAGCGTTTTTAACTTTTCTAAGTTGTAGTCGCCTTTTTCAATAATTTTTCCATGGGCATCAACTGTTTTGTAGGTTGGTTTTTCCAATTGATAATCAATGGTCATGGTGAGAATCACTTCCGTTAAATCTTCCAATTGTTCCACTTTAATAAGCTGTTCGTTTTTGTAGTAAAGTTTAAGAGTGTTGTAACCAATTATTTGTTCAATGGTTTCCGGTTTTCCAGAGGCATCATATTCAATAATTAGCTTCGGTTGTCCGGGAGACCAGAAATAATTTTTACCGGTACTCACGTTGGTCTTTCCTATATAACAATTAGTAACAATGGCACTATCAATGAATTCGGAAAGGTATGATTTCTCAGGCATCATGTTGTTTACCGAGCTGTAGCTTTTGATTGATCCGTTCTCAATAGTGTAGATGATTTCCATGAGCATATCCTTTTTTCTGCAAATGCCATTCGGTTTACCATTTTCACCAATTACAACCGTTACTTCTGAATCGTCAACCAAGTATGTTCCAGATTGAAGCTGAATTTCATCGCATTCGCCGTTTTCTGTATTGGGTAAACAAATAGAGCCGGTCGGTGGAAATGTACCATAATCAATTACAAAACGAAGCTCATTCCTCGTTTCCTGACAGCTAATCCAACAATGGACCATTAAAAAGGCAATAATTGTGTGAAAGGTTTTCATTGTAATAGTATTTTGGTTGATAATCATCCCATTGGCGTACAAATCTCGATCAAAAAACCATCCAAATCACGTACATAAGCAACAACTTGTCCCCACGGTTTGGTTTTTGGGTCTTCCACTAAAGTAGCTCCGGCAACAATGGCTGTTTTTAGTGTAGCGTCAACATTTTCGGTCGTAATCCCGATTTCCATTCCAAACGGTTTGTTTTTCAAATCGCTTTCTGTGAAACCGTTGCGTAAGTTTGAATGCGCCAATTCCAGACAAGCAAACGAAAGGGTGGTGGAACCGGTATTCAATTCACCGTATTGATTGTCGGGCGAAATAAACGTGCGTTCGAACCCGAAAGCTTGTTCGTAGAAGGAAATCGTTGCCGTAACGTCTTTCACATACAAGATGGTGTATCGAAATTGATTCATAGAAATTCGTTGATTTAAAACTACAAAATGGCTTAATCACGTTCGCCGTTCGGGCGGAATTTTTCCTGCAAGCCATAAATGAAATTACGCAGTACTTGATCTTTACACGGTCTAAATTTATCGTGGTCAGGTTTGCGGAATAGCGCACTCAATTCATGTTTCCCGAACCGGAAATCAACACTTTGAAGTATTTCAATGATATCATCATCCTGCAACGCCAATGCAATTTTCAGCTTGCGAAAAATAATATTGTTGTTGAGTTGTTTTTCGGCAACAGGTAGCGGACCATCTTGTTTTCCGCGTTTTTTGATAATGAATCCGTTGAGGAAATAAGCCAATTTGTTGTCGTTGAGTTTTTTCTGCAACGGATCGTCGTCTTTTTTTAACCAATCACTGATTTCTGCACGCGTTACTTCCAATCCGGCTGAAGTAAAAAGCTTCATCATGGTATCATCGTTCAAATCGAACGTATAGCGGATGCGGCGAATGATGTCGTTGTTGTTCATGAATACGTTTTAGAGTTGATGAGTTTGTCAGTTACTCAGCAACCGCAAAGTTATTCGTTTTGACGATCCCTCGAATGGTATTTTTATTTTCATCAATCGTAAACTGATGAAATGTTTTGTTTCCCACAGATGCACAGATTGGGCTCGCCTAATGGACTCGCTTTTGACGTGTTAGACAATAAATATGAAATGTAAAATAATGAATGATATGGCGCTGCCGTTAGGAGCGCAAAAAATCCGTGCATCTGTGGGAAACAATTTCGTTAGCTCTGATTATGTGAAACTGTCACAAAACCCGACAAAATTTCCGCTTTCTTCCATTGGCACGGCTCTTGAACTAACAGTGTTCGCTACGCTAAAACAGTGATTGGAGCGTTTACCGAATGTACAAACGGTAAACAATCTGCCATTTTGGCGCGACAAAACATAACGAAAAATACATGAAAGATTCATTCGAAAATAGCCTTATTTTATCAGCAGATATCGACGAAAACGCCGACTTTTTGCCTCTTATGTCGCCAGACGAGGAGGAAAATATGAACAAAGAAGTATTTCCGGAAGATTTACCCATTTTGCCCTTGCGCAACAATGTGTTGTTTCCCGGAGTCATGATTCCGATTACGGTAGGACGAGATAAATCCATTCGACTAATCCAGGAAGCGCATAAAGGAAATCGCATTATCGGTGTGGTTTCACAATTGGATCAGGAAGAGGAAGCTCCCGAATTTGTGGATTTGCACAAAGTAGGAACGGTGGCGCAAATTATCCGCATGCTGAAAATGCCCGACGGAAGTTCTACGGTGATTATTCAGGGAAAACGACGTTTTGAAATCGTTGAACCTTACCAAACGGAACCTTACATGCGCGCCAAAGTGCGTTTTCTGGTAGAAGAAATGCCACCGAAGAAAGATGCGGAAATGGAATTGGTTTTCCGGTCTATCAAGGATCTTGCCTTGCAAATCATTCGCGATAGTCCTAACATTCCTTCTGAAGCGTCGTTTGCTATTGGGAACATTGAAAGCCCAACCTTTATGGTGAATTTCATTTCCTCCAACATGAATGCCGATGTGAACAAAAAACAAGGCATGCTGGAAGAATTGAATTTCCGCAAACGCGCCAAAATGGTGATGGAACACCTGACGTTGGAATCGCAATTGCTCGAAATGCGCAACGAGATTCAAACCAAGGTGCGCCAGGATATGGATCGCCAGCAGCGCGAATACTTTTTGAATCAACAGATTCGTACTATTCAAGACGAATTGGGCGATAACCCGCAAGAACAGTATGTGCGTGATATGGAAACGCGCGCTTCGAAGAAAAAGTGGGATAAAAAAATGGCGAAGTTGTTCAAAAAAGAATTGGACAAATTGCAACGCATGAATCCGCAAGGAGCAGAGTATACGGTTCAATTGAATTACCTTGATACTTTGCTGGACTTGCCGTGGAATGAATTTTCGACCGATAATCTTGATTTGAAACGTGCAGCTAAAATCTTAGAGCGCGATCATTTCGGGTTGGAAAAAGTGAAAGAACGTATCTTGGAATATTTGGCCGTTTTGAAACTCAAAGGCGACATGAAATCACCGATTTTGTGTTTTTACGGTCCTCCGGGAGTTGGTAAAACATCTTTAGGGAAATCGATTGCCGAAGCCTTGGGAAGAAATTATGTGCGCATGTCATTGGGCGGTGTTCATGACGAAGCCGAGATTCGCGGTCACCGAAAAACATACATTGGTGCCATGCCGGGTCGTGTGATTCAGCACATTAAAAAAGCTGGTTCAGCCAATCCGGTATTCGTATTGGATGAGGTGGATAAATTGGGACGAAGCAACCATGGTGATCCTTCGTCGGCTTTATTGGAGGTGCTTGATCCGGAGCAAAACAGGGCGTTTTACGATAATTACGTTGAAACGGAATTTGACCTTTCAAAAGTGATGTTTATCGCTACGGCTAATAGTTTATCGACCATTCAAGGTCCGTTGTTGGATCGTATGGAAATCATCGAAGTAAACGGTTATACGGTAGAAGAGAAAATTGAAATCGGTAAAAATCACTTGCTACCGAAACAGTTGGAAGCCCACGGAATCACGAAAAAACACCTCACGGTAGATAAGAAAACCCTAGAGCGCATCGTTGAACAATATACCAATGAATCGGGGGTTCGTGGTTTAGACAAACAACTGGCAAAATTGGCGCGTCATCGTGCGAAACAAGTTGCCATCGAAGAAGAATACGAGGTAAAAGTCGAATTGGACCAATTGCAAAGCATTTTGGGGGCTGGTCGCGAAAAAACCAAGTACGATAACAACGATGTTCCGGGAGTTGTAACAGGCTTGGCTTGGACCAGCGTTGGTGGAGATATTCTTTTCATTGAATCGTCGTTGACCAAAGGAAAAGGCAAACTTACGCTTACAGGAAACTTGGGTGATGTGATGAAAGAATCGGCGGTTATTGCCTTGGAATTCTTGAAATCGCATTCCGACATGTTGGGCTTGACACAAGATTTGTTTGATGAAACCAACGTGCACATTCACGTTCCGGAAGGAGCAACGCCAAAAGACGGGCCAAGTGCCGGAATTACGATGTTGACTTCCCTAGCATCTTCATTCAGCAAACGCAAAGTGAAGAAAAACTTAGCGATGACGGGCGAAATCACTCTTCGTGGCGAAGTATTGCCGGTGGGCGGAATCAAAGAGAAAATCTTGGCTGCCAAGCGCGCGAACATCAAGGAAATCATTTTGTGTGAACGCAATCGCAGAGACATCGAAGAAATCACAGCCGACTACGTGAAAGGCTTGACGTTCCACTATGTCAAAACCATGCGGGAAGTACTGGATCTGGCGCTTGAGAAAGAGAAGAAATAACGATGTTTTATGACGAAGCTAGATTTAGATTCAACCTATGATATTCGTTATGTTAGTCCGGATCTGAGCACTTTTTCATTTATTTCAATCCTTAAAAATGGTAAACAAGTTGAATTAGTTATTCAAATTACTAAACATCGAGACCCACATTTGAGCGGTGTTTATAATTTGGCTTTTGGTCCTCTTGATTTAAAAGGGGAAATAGATGATAAAGTTGTGCTAAAACATTCAGATTTAGGGAAGGTTTTTTCGACGATAATGTTGTGCGCGATTACATTCTTAGATAATATTGAACCGGGTATTTCAATAGGAATAGATGGATCCAATGATGTGAGAGCCTATTTATACCATAGGATGTTTGTATCTAATTATAAGAAATTAGCTGAATTAATTACAACCGTTGGAGTTGATTGGTATGTTAGACTTTTAAGAAACGGAACGGATATCGAGAGGGATGCTGACAGTTATCCATTGTTTAAACCGAGACCAGAACCATTTGATCTAAATCGCGCATCAATTGATTTATATAGATATTATATGTTTTCATTAAACGAATAATTTTTCTTAGATTTACTATTATGAAACGCACAATTCAACTCAAAGTCGACAGATTAGTTGCTTTATCAAAGCAATCTGATTCTTCTGTTAAAGTTGTTCGAAAAGAAAATGAAGTGATAACTGATAGTCTGTCAAATTCTATTAGATCTAAAAGAGATGCTGAAGTTTTTAGACGGGAACTTACATCTGCATTCAAGCTTGCAAAAAAGTAAGTGTTAAATCGAAATAACACTTTCCAAATTCTCCTTCATCCCACCAAACCACTCACTCTTCAGGGCGCTGAAAATAATACTATCTCTTCTGGTTCCATCGGCCACCGGTAAGTGATTCCGCAAAATACCTTCTTGTGTAAAACCTATTTTCCGCATGGCGGCGATGCTACGATCGTTACGTAAATCAGCGCGCAATTCTACTCGTTCCAACTGCAAAACTTCAAAAGCATACTGAAGCATCAGGAACTTGCAGTGCGCGTTGATTCCGTTTCCTTGCTGGTGTTTCGAATACCAAGTATAACCAAGCAAAGTAGAACTGTTGTTGGGTTGAAAATCGTAAAACCGCGTTGAGCCAACAATTTCTCCCGTTAAACGATCAATCACTACAAACGGAAAGGCAGTTCCTTTTTCATAATCGGCAAAAGCATCATCCAAATACTGTTGCATCGAAGGGCCATCATTGCAAGGAACCAGCGCATATTTCCACAATTCGGGTTCCGTATCAATGAACGGAAGCAATTTTGGTACATCATTTGTTGTAAGCAGGCGCACTAAAAAACGTTCTGTGCTTAGTTGAATGGAAAGATCAATCATGAAATTACTCGACATTGGTTCTCCCCAAAACTACGTAACGGAATGTGAATTTGTATTTTTTTTAACTTAAAAAACACCGTATGCGTTCCATCTTAGCTCTGATCACAATTCTCTTTTTCATCTCTGCTTGTTCCAAAGATCAACGCATCAATCGCAGAATTGATGGTAATTGGAAAGCAACGGTTTTCATGGGAAGCAATCCCGACCCTGACGAAGAAGTTAAGTTTACGTTTAACAAAGATCGCAACGGTGAAGGCACCGGAACAATGGTTTATTCCGACTGGAATTCAAAGGATGTATACGGCGTGGAATATTTCGTCAAGAATGATTACCTCACCATGATTATTGATCAAGATGCGGTGGTATTTACCATTAACGACATCTCTCGCAAGAAAATAACGCTTACGGATAATTACGGCGATGCTACGATTCTCGAAAAGGATTAGCAGTGTTGATAAGGTGAATGGAATGAATATTTCCCGTATTTTTGTTTCAAAGCCAATGACTATGAAACCTGTTATCACCGTTTTAGCAATTTTGTTCATCGCAGTTGCCTGTTCTAAAAATCAACGCGTTAGTAAAAAACTCGAAGGTTCTTGGACAGCCAAAGTGTATCAAGGAGTTGAAACGACCTCAACTTTTGGAGCCAGTTTTACATTTGCTATGGAAAAACGCGGTGAAGGAACCGGAAGTGCCCGTTACATTATTGCAGGTGAGGCTTTTGAAAGCGATATGACCTATTTCGTGAAAAACAGCAGAATCACCATTGTTTCTGGTGGCGAAGCAACGTTTTTTGATATTCTTCAACAAGAAGACAGCAAATTGATACTGACAGACGTAGCCGGCGATACGACTATTTTGACAAAGTAATTGCGTAAAGCACCCACGTTTCGCCATTTTCCAAAAAATCTTTTTCAAAGCTGAATCCGAGTTTTTCCATTACTTTGTAAGAAGCAGGATTTTCCTTCCGAGCGCGTGTAACAATGCGTTCTAACCCAAAGCGGTTTTTCCCTACCTCAAGACAAGCAACGGATGCTTCGGTAGCAAAACCATTATTCCAACTTTCCTGATAGAAGCGGTAACCGAGATCAACTTCTTGTGTTTCCCGATCGCGTTTCAAACCGCACCAACCAATCAATTTTCCAGTTTCCTTCAATACCACTCCCCAGCGTCCGAAACCATTGCGTTGGTAATCGGAGTAATTTTCAAGAAACACTCTGGCTTCTTCAACTGAATGAAACGGTTCGTCGCCTGTGTATTTCAAAACATCGTGGTCGCTGTTCAAGTCAAAGGCAAATTGAGCGTCGTCGGGTGTGAGTTCCCGCAGGATTAAGCGTTGTGTTTCAACTATCATAATTCGTCAATAGGGGAGTTTTCGTCAAGGATAATGTCGCGCTTTTCCGACTCACCGTCTTCATGATAAAGAAACGGTTGCAAGAAAGAACCTGCTAATGCGAGGTAAAACACGCCGAACGAAAAGATGTAAATAACAAGTGACAAAATAATTGGAATCAACATTTCCTGAAATGGGATTGCAATCAATCGAAAGATGTACTCATTTACAAGCTCAATCAGTTTTGTTGTACAAACAAATAGGATGAAAGCAATAATAATAGTTGTTAGTAACGTTTGCCAAATGTCCTTTTTTTTCAATTCGTTTCCAATTTTCTTGAAGGTTAACTGAATGAGTAAAAAACCTAAAACCACGGGAGTAAATTGCAAAATCAAGGCGACTAGTGAAATGAGTGTATCTATTGACGAAGAACCGCTGAACACACGGCTTAAGTTGTTCATAGCACAACCTCTGATTTGTTCAGAAGGAGTCATGGAATCACTTAAAATACTCATTAAAAGAATTCCTCCCACGGCAAATAGAAAGTAGGTGAGCCACGTAGAAGAAGGGATGCATTTGAAAAACGTTCCAAAAGAAATGCGAGCGGTAGTTGATCGTTTAAGCTTATTTAGCGCCAGAGCATACAGACTCAAATTCAAAATCATAATGAAGACTGTAGCATAATTTAGCGCATCAGATCCTATACCCGAATCAAACAAGATTTGAGTAGCCGAAAATCGGGTCTCTCCCATTACATAAGCGAGGGTGAAGTAAATGTAAAGAACAATAACCCCAATGATTATGCTCCAAATACTTGAAAGAATGGCGAATAGCGTACTAAAACCGTAAAATCTTCTTCCTTGATTAATATAGAGGTCGAAAATACCGTTGATGGAGAATTGCAATTGAGTAAGAAGTCGCATATGTTAAAGGTTTTGTTGTGAAACGAAGATAACAATTTTTCAAAGGCTCGATCAGTTAACTTAGGATCTACCCAAACGCGTAAAACTACGTATTCGGATAGTTTAGGTGTAACTACCCGATGTGAATTCTAACGTGAAACGTATTTTTGGATTCGATTATAAACCATTAATCCTGAATGTTATGGAGTTCGTTTTTCCTTCAAATAATTACAATTATTACCCCAATACCATGATCGAATTGTGCGAATACTCGTACGAACGCATCGATGACCTTGATCGGGCTGTAGAAGCTATCGGATTGAAAGTGGTGTGGGGACCGTCGTATCACGGAATCGATTGGCGCTTTTCGGATAGTCTGATGTACATCGTGTTGAATCGTTCCACGCAGGAATATACAGTAGTCATTCGCGGTACCAATCCGGTTAGTTTGGAATCGTGGTTGCGCGAAGATTTCGCCATCGGATCTACCAAACCGTTCAATTCTCTTGTTTCAACTGCACCGGCTTCGGCGCTTATTTCAGATGCTACGTATAATGGTATGAACCGCTTATTGGAGTTGACTTCCAACGGACAAACTGCGGCTGAGTTCTTACAATCGGTTCAACCGCGCTATTTGTATGTAACCGGGCATAGTTTGGGCGGAACACTTACTCCTCCGCTATTTGCTTACTTGAATAATTACTTGTACGGAGGTGGATTTGTACACAATATGGCTTGTTGGTCGTTTGCCGGATTGACCTCCGGTGATGTGGGGTTTGCGCATTATTTTAATTCGCTTTTCAACCCTGATTTTGCATGGAGAATTCACAATCCGTTAGACATTGCTCCACTTTGTTTTCCTGCAAACGGATTGGATGCCGTGAAAAATATCTATTCCTATTACGGATTGGAGTTAAGTGATTTGGATCCGGTGAAAGCCGTTCTGGATGAGTTATTCGCCAAAGCAAACAGGCATAATTATGCGCAACCGGTCGGAGATCAGGTGCTGGAAGCAGTTTTTTATGTGAATGAACAAGACAATTGGCCGGGTCAAGCCGCTTACCAACATCACACCACGACATACAAACCATTGATAGCAACACAATATCCGATGATCTGAAGTCAGGTTCAATCGGTCAGCGATTTCCTTCCTAGTGTTTGGTGAGGGAGGAAATTGCTGTTGTTTGTTGATTCCGGTGAGAGAATCACGAAAAGTTGCACTGTTTCCGTGAGCGTTTGATTAATTTTGCAGGAAAACAAACCGCATGAAACTTCAACAGGTTCCGTTGGAACAAATCAATGCTTTCCGAAAAAATACCTTGATGGAAGCGCTCGATATTCGCTGTATCGAATTGGGCGACGATTACCTGGTTGCTACCATGCCGGTAGATCACCGAACGCATCAACCAATGGGTTTGTTGCATGGCGGAGCAAGTGCCGCCTTGATTGAATCGATCGGTTCCATGGGATCGACGTTACTGATTGATCTTTCAAAAGAAGCACCGGTCGGAATCGAAATCAACGCCAATCATTTAGGTTCGGTGAAATCGGGAAGTGTAAAAGCCATCGGTAAAATCATTCATGCAGGAAAGCGGTCGCATGTTTGGCAGGTGGATATTTACGATCAAACTACCGAAAAACTGGTTTGTACCGGTCGATTGACCGTCATGATTGTTCCTCGCAGCTAATGGATCTTATTTACTACCGATTACCAGGAGAATCTGATTTTGTTGAACAACAAGGACAGTTTGAGGCAGTTCGTGGAACAGTTCCTAACGGTTTTGTGGTTTCCGATTTTCTGCACCAACGCATCTTTCAGTTTGTCCCTTCACCTGAAAAAAGTTCGCCCGTTTGGCACATTCATTCCGATCAACCGGTTGTGATCTCGCAACGCGATTATCAAATCGAAGCACAAGCTATGTTGCATGCATTTCCGGTGATGGGAGTTGAAAAAGCAGTTTATTCACGGGTGAAATCGGTAAGTTTTCCGATAGAAAAGAGCGAACAGTTGTTTCACGAGTTGGCGCATACGTACCCGAATGCGTTTGTTTACCTCATTTCATCGGCTCAATTTGGTACATGGGTGGGAGCAACGCCTGAAACATTGGTGAAAACGAATGGAAATCAACTCAGCACCATTGCTTTGGCAGGAACACACGCCGTAAACGATGCTACGGAATGGACGAATAAAGAATACGAAGAGCATGATTTTGTGGTGCAGGCAATTGCCGAAACCTTATTGCGCAATCATTGCACCATTACCTTGAATGACGGACCCAAAGCGATTCAAGCCGGGCCTGTGCAACATTTGTTAACCGATTTTACCGCAAGAATGGGCGACAATTCAGCCTGGCAAATAGCCATGGATTTACATCCAACTCCCGCGGTTTGTGGTACACCACGCATGGCTTCACTCGATTTACTTACATCGCGGGAAATGCACGATCGCTTTCTATATGCCGGAATAGTTGGACTTTACAGTGAAGAACAAAGTCGGTTGTTTGTAAATCTCCGTTGCGCTCAGTTGCAGCAGGAAAAGGCTTATCTATACCTCGGTGGTGGTTACACAATCGATTCTATCCCAGATTTGGAATGGGAAGAAACCGAAAATAAAAGCCGGACATTGTTAAATTGTATGGAGAAAGTTTGATTTCAGAATTTGAACTGTATGCCAAAATTTAATTTGTTTGACAATTCTTTTCTGATTTAGCCACAGATTGCCCGATAACCAGTTGCTTTTTTGCAACGCAGTGTATCGGGATTACGGAACTTTTTTCAAGGCTTATTTTCCCCGTAATTGTTGAATACCCAAATGAAAATAAGTACTTTTAGCAGCATGAAATCAAGTGCAAAATTAGAGGTTCAATTGCTGGTTGATGCCTGCCTCAAAGGAGGAATTACACACATCGTTTTATCACCCGGATCGCGCAACGCACCTCTTTCCATTGCTTTTGATGAGCACCCTGATTTCACAACTTATGTCATTCCCGACGAACGTTCGGCAGCCTTTTATGCTTTAGGGATGGCGCAACAACTCAATCGACCGGTAGCAATTGCTTGCACCTCAGGATCCGCACCGTTGAATTATTTTCCTGCAATCGCTGAAGCGTATTACCAAGGTGTTCCTATGGTAATTCTTACCGCAGATCGACCGCAAGAATGGGTAGATCAAGGTGATGGTCAAACGATTGTTCAAACCGGTGTTTTCGGAAGTCATGTTTTGGCACAAGCGCAATTGAATGCCATTCATACACCGCAACAACGCTGGTTGTTTGAACGTCAATGTTGTGAAACAATTCAACTGGCCAATGGAAAACGAAAAGGTCCTGTTCACCTCAATATTCCATTCACCGAACCGCTTTACGAAACAACCGAATCTCCTGAGCAACTCAAACAATGGATTCACTTGGCAGAGGGAGAACTTCAGTTGACCACTCAAGAGGAAAAATGGCTTTCTGAAACGTGGAACAATGCCCAAAGACGAATGGTGATTTGCGGTCAGATGACTAAAAAGCCCCGCTTGGAAAAAGAACTGGGCGAATTGGCCAAGGACTCTTCTGTAGCTGTTTTAGTGGAACATACGTCCAATCTTCACGATCAACACTTTGTTCATTGTATTGATCGATCATTGAATCAGATCCAGACAGAAAAGACTTCAGATTTTTATCCGGAAGTAATCGTAGTAGTAGGTGGAGCCATTGTATCCAAGCGAATCAAAACATTTTTGCGTAAAGCGGATGCCATTACGATTCGGGTCGGAAATGATTTCCCGTTTATGGATACGTATCAATCATTAGCATTTACCACAGCAGTAGATCCGGCTGAAGTGATTCGGACGTTGCATGAAAACAATGGTTCAGAATTACCAGCATCCCGTTTCGGAACCCAATGGAAACAGCTCGATTTACTTTCCGGGATCAAACACGAAGAAGTGTTGAAAACCGTTCCTTTTTCCGATTTGAAAGCCATGGAGGTAATGCTGGATACCGTTCCTGAAAATGCTCAATTACATATTGGCAATAGTTCCATCATTCGTTATGCGTTGCTCTTCGATCCGATTAAAAGTGTTCGTTTTTGGTGCAATCGCGGTACCAGTGGTATCGACGGAAGTTCTTCAACTGCATGCGGTGCAGCTTTGATGGAACCTGAAAATTGGCATGTGTTGATCAGTGGAGATATGTCTTTTTTCTATGATTCGAATGCTTTTTGGAGCAATCATAAACCGGCAAACTTGCGAATTTTTGTGTTGAATAATGGAGGCGGAGATATTTTCAACATCATTCCCGGTCCAAACACAACCGATCAGAAAGACACCTACTTTGTTGCGCAGCACGATTTTTCAGCCGAACACATTTGCAAAGCTTACGGAGTGGAATATTACACGGCTGCTTCCATAGAAACATTCGAACAACAAATGCAAGCGTTTTTCACGCACGAAACCAATGGCGCTCCGAAGCTGATGGAAATTCAAACCGCGGGATTGAACAATAGCGAGATCTTGAACCGCTATTTCGAGCAAAGTAAAGGGTAATCGTTAACTCAAAAAACCGTTCGTAATTTTGCGAATTGTCCGCCTCAGGCTCAATTATTCGTTCGTGAATTCGCAAAATTACGAACGGTTAGAACGCTTGTTTTCAATCAAATAATTGGGATTAATGAATCCGGAAACCGGACCGTTTTTTCAACTGAAAATGCTTGTAAGATCTTGCGGAAAATCAAAGAGAGCCCTGTTATTAAAAACTACTACTAAAAAATAACAGGAACTCTCCGATTGGTTTGAATGCTGTGTAGTAAAACACAGGCATAGGTTCAATGGTACTAATGTACAACCACATTTCATCTAAAACAAATCTAAATTCAATTTTTAGCATCTTTTATCATTGAAATCACGAATTAATAACGGATTTATGAAAAACACTGAGTAAATTTGCACAAAACTGAATCGTGGATTTTTCAATTTTACTGACCGGAGTCGGCATTTTCTACCTTACTGTATTAACGCTTCTTGAAATCGTTCTCGGTATAGACAACATCATCTTTATTTCGATTATAACGGATAAGTTAGCCAGCAAAGATCAACGTAAAGCACGTGTATTAGGGCTTTCATTAGCGCTTGTAATTCGATTGTTGCTCTTGAGTGTTGTGTCTTGGATTATGGGAATGACAGAACCGTTGTTCACTGTTTTTGATAAAGAATTTACCGGACAGAGTTTGGTATTGCTTGCCGGTGGTTTATTCCTGATCTACAAATCAACGGTAGAAATGCACAGCAGTGTGAAAGGACACGAGGGGGAAGAAGGAAAAACAAAATCCAAATTGAGTGCGGTGATTCTTCAAATCATTTTGGTAGATATCGTTTTTAGCTTCGATTCTATTATTACGGCTATTGGTATGACGAACGATATTCGTCGTGAAGCTCACGGAGATCCGTTGGTTATCATTTATGCTTCGGTTGTTTTGGCTATGATTGTAATGCTCATTTTCGCTAAACCGATTAGCGACTTCATCAACAATCGTCCTACAATTAAAATGATCGCACTTGGCTTCTTGGTAACCATTGGAGTATTGCTCATTGCAGATGCGTTCGGTCAGCATATCCCGAAAGGATACATCTATTTCGCGATGGTATATGCGCTTTTGGTAGAGTTCTTAAACATCCGAATGCGCAAGAATAAAGGCGAAACCGAATAGAGAAATGACGGCTCAGGAAGCGCTCGTTTATTTGTCGATTGATACAATCGAAGACGCAGCCGATGCTTACGAAACCCAATTGTTCGAACTAAAGCAGCATTTTCTTACCAAACCGGTACTTTGGAAAACAGCTGAAGGTAAATTGAAACGGTTGGTTCAATTACAAACAGTTTATGAAGCCTTGGGTGAAAGTGTTTCACCAATCCCGGTTCCTCATGTCTCAATGGAGTTTTCTGCGAATTTTCTGGAAAGCTTTTCAGAATACCATTCGCGAAAAAATCAGCTCAAACAAGCAATTGCAGTTGCACCGGATGCGGTAACGGTAACAAACTGTGTACATGTTTTACTCAAATTGGAAAAAGCATTTGTTTCACCTTTTTCGGAACTCGAAGATTGGCATTCTGATTCGGTCGTAATCGGCGCTGAACCAGATGTCATGCTTGTGCAGCAGCAACTGAAACTACAAGCCGATTTGGGTAGAACCACCCTTCAATCATTGTATGCTGATAAAAACAACTTGCCGAATGAATTGCTCCTCGCATTAAAGCGGTTATCTTTGCTTAAAAATTATTTAGTTCCGTGAGTGATCCCTTCGTGAAGTTAAGAGAACAGTTAGCATTACAAGAATGGCCGAATGTCTACCTCTTTAAATTTATTGTGCCCAATGAATCGGATTTATTGGCAAAAGTGATGTCACTTTTCGGTGAAGTAGCTGAAATTGCTTTGCACGAATCCAAAACAGGGAAATACATCAGTGTAAGTGCAAAAGAAGTAATGGTGGATGTGGATTCCATCATCGAAATATACATCCGTGCTGCGGAAATTAAAGGGTTAATTGCCTTATGAAAAAGAGAACGAGTGTGATCCTGGTAGTGATCAGTTTGGTGGTAATGTCTACCGCTTATTACCTGTTTCGGTTTGTGGTGCGCGATCGTTCATTCGAAGCAAATGCGTTGGCGATTTTGTTTACCTTAATGGCGGTTTTAGTGCTTTACATTGCTTACAGAGAACTATTGAAACGTTTCGGCAAAGGTGCTCCGGTGAAAGAAGATTACGCTGTGCTTTTCGGCTTGGAGAAACAAAAAGTGAGCGGAGAAGTGGAGTTTTATTTCACAATTAATGAACCGAAACACATTGTTTTCACCATACTTGATCAACAAATGGGTGTAGTGCAAACAATTATCGATCAAGATTATCAAAGCGGTGGACATATTGTACGCTTCAATTCCGAATCACTTGCCAACGGACTTTACTTTTATTGTTTAGAAAGTGAAAACCAAAAAACAATGAAGCGAATGATCATTCAGCATGACAAGATGGCAGTGTAAAATGAGTGGCAAAGTAGTTGCTAACTAATAAACGAAATAGTAATTTTAACCCGGCGATCGATCGCATATTAAACTATCATATTATGGCATTAGAAATCACAGATGCAAACTTCGAAGAGCTTGTATTAAAATCAGACAAACCAGTATTAGTAGACTTTTGGGCAGAATGGTGTGGTCCTTGTCGTCTTATCGGACCAATCGTTGAAGAAATGACAGGTGAATACGAAGGACGTGCAGTAATCGGAAAAGTAAACGTTGACTTAAATCCTGAGGTATCTGCTAAATTTGGTATCCGTAATATCCCTACCATTTTATTCGTAAAAGGAGGTGAAATCGCTGATAAATCAGTTGGTGCGGTTCCAAAAACACAACTTACAGCAAAATTAGATGCTCTTTTATAATGAGCAACTTCACAATGATTTAAAAAGGCTTGTTTTTAACAGGCCTTTTTTTGTTACAGTTCAATTTTAGAGTGTAACTTCGCAGCTGTTTTGTTAGCCGATTTTAAAGCATCGGTTGAAAGCACTAATTAAGCTTACAAATGAAAAACTTTTTAAGGCGACTAAAATTTTACGGGTTCGGTTTTGGGATCGGAATCATTTTTGTATTCTTCTTTTTTCAAAACCGCGGTTGTACCTGGTTGCCATCCAATAGGGTGAAAAATACCATTCTTGGACGTGTTTTGGTAACAAGTGACAAAGACAAGCAATTGTTCCATTCCAAAGGACTAAACGAAGATGAGGTAGTTGCTTTTTTGAATGACGGCGACGTTGATTTCGGTAAAAGCAAGAAAGAAGGAAATCCGAAAGTGTACAGTGTGACCAAAGAAGTCAACGGAAAAGACGTGGAATTGTGGTTTACCATTCCAACCGATGCTTACATTGCTGAGGTAAAGTGGCCGAAAGGTTCCATTTTCCAAACAAAAAATACAACAGAAGGTTTGGGAACGATGTTGCATTTCCCTAACGTAGAAAGCATCGTATTCCTAGATTCCAACAAACGTTTGACCTGTCAGCAAGACAAACTTGGCCTCATTTCTCCGAAAGAGATTGTTAGCCGCATGAAAAAAAACGGGAAAATCGATTTCTCCAAATCAAAATTGAAATCACAGCCGCAACCCAAACAATACATCCTGTTTACAACGAAAAAAGGAGTAGAAGTTGCAGCCGAAACATATTGGTACCAAGAGCACATTCAATTCACGGAATTTATACTAAAAGATACATTGGATTGCAGCGAATATTAAGCGCGTATTCGGGGAATGGTACCTCCCTGTTGCTTAAAGTTGCTGCGAGAACCGATTTATTTGCGAATTAACCAATTTCGTGTTAATAATTCATGAAAATGCAGAATAGTGTCATTTGTCTTTTTATTACATTTGTTCGATGGAATTCTCAGCACTGCAAATAGCAGCAATTCTCCATGGGGAGGTTGTTGGAAACCCGGACGTGACGGTGTCGGGTTTGGCTAAAATTGAGGAAGGTACACTTGGAACGCTTTCTTTTCTTTCGAATCCTAAATACGAAGATTATATCTACAGTACAGGTGCGTCTATCTGTATCGTAAATGCAACGTTCGAACCGCTGAAGCCTTTGCCGGAAACATTGACCTTGGTAAAAGTGGAAGATGCGTATGCTTGTTTTGCTAAACTCTTGGATGTTTACAGCCAAATGCGTCAAAAACAAGCGAAAATTGAGCAACCTTCTTTTATTAGCGAAAGCGCTCAGGTAGGTGAAGGAATTTACCTTGGAGCATTCGCTTATATTTCGGATGGAGCTAAAATTGGAAACAACGTAAAAATATACCCGAATGTGTATGTAGGCGATGGTGTAACAGTTGGTGACGACACGATTTTACATCCCGGTGTACGTATTTACGCCGATTGTGTGATCGGTGCGCGTTGCATTTTGCATGCAGGTGTGGTTATCGGTAGTGATGGATTCGGATATGCACCCGACGAAAAAGGTGTTTTCTCTCGTGTTCCTCAAATCGGAAACGTGGTGTTGGAAGACGACGTAGAAATCGGAGCTAACTCAACGGTTGACTGTGCTACGTTAGGATCTACTGTTTTGCGTAAAGGCGTGAAAATAGATAACCTGGTTCATTTGGCACACAATGTTGAAG
>Ga0302296_1000500_pt1 | contig 32689 bp, 29 predicted proteins | sample III_Fen_N3_1_FD_194546 | JGI IMG/M metagenome (GOLD analysis project Ga0302296, IMG submission 194546) | Peat permafrost microbial communities from Stordalen Mire near Abisko, Sweden - III_Fen_N3_1 | ecosystem: Environmental > Terrestrial > Soil > Wetlands > Permafrost | place: Sweden: Abisko... | reverse complement strand
CACTTGATCTCTTTGCCGTTGTTCTTAAGACCGGCTTCAATCTTTGTTTTTAGGTCGTTTGCAATTTCGAGTAATTGGGCATTTGACAAAGCAAATTTATTTTTCATAGCAGTATTTCTTAATTAGTGGATCATTTCATATCCATCTAAAAGTAGAAAAATACTCCAGCATTAGCAAAAGGACTTTTCGGAGTGATCAGACACCCGATACGATTCGCCAGGAGCGATATAAATCAGAACATTGTTTTTCAAAAGACTAAACCGGCCGGTATATTTATCTGCAAGACCATCCGCTATTGGTTTAAATTCTGTTTTGTAATTGCTTTATTCCTTCCGCAGATTCGTACTGTGTAAAATCACTTGGAAAGCATCCAAATTATCTTAGGCAATTAAAGTTTTAATTTCAATCTCTTGCTCTCCACCCAACTTATTCTGAATCACATCAGTATCGATTTGTTTAATTGTTCGGTTATTACAGTAAGGGATTGTAAAATTAAAAACTGATCCTATCTCAGAATCATTGTCAATCCAGATTCTACCACCCAACATTTCGACATAAGCTTTGGATATAGCCAAACCTAACCCTATGCCTTCAAATCTTCTGTTTAGCGATTCGCTCCCTTGCCGGAATCGTTCAAAAATAATTTCTTTGAGTTCAGATGATATTCCTACTCCGGTATCTTTCACAAAAAACAACAATTCAGAAGGTGATAACAAACTATTTGATTCTAAGCATTTATAACCAATTTCGATGGTTCCGGCATTGGTAAATTTGATCGCATTTTTTACCAGATTTGTAAGAATAGCATAAAGCTTTTCGCAGTCCGTGCATATAATGGCTTCAGATGGAGAAAGTGAATTTCTCAATGTCAGAAATAATCCTTTTTGTTCTGCTTCAGGCTTAAAGAAGTTAAAAATAAACTGGGTTTGGTCATTTATATTGGTTTCAGACAGGTTGATTCCCATTGTACCCGATTCGATCTTTGAAATCTCAATCAGATCGTTAATAATGTTCAATAATCGAGTACCACTACTATCTATAATCGACAAATACTCTTGTGATGTTTCTCTGGAAAGATTAGTTTCTCTTAGTAAATCAGTAAAACCTAGTATACCATTCATTGGTGTGCGAATTTCATGGCTCATGTTAGCCAGAAAGGCTGATTTTAAGCGATCACTTTCTTCAGCATGATCCTTGGCCTTGATTAATTCGCACTCCGCTTGTCTCTGTTCAGTAATATCGCGGATTATAACCAAACGGCTTTCTAGCTGCCCTTTTACTGTATGCTTAAGTACCCTGAATGTTTTAATTTCAGATATACTTCGAACTTCTTGTGTCTGTTCATTTGTTTCATGATCAATCACTGCATCCAATAATTGTTTTTCTGAAGCACCTGTAGATTGGGCAGGAAATCCGATGATATTTTTGTTTTTGATACCTAAGAACAATAAGGCAGCTCCGTTAATATCCAGTATTCTATTCTGACCATCCAGAACCAGTATCCCGTCTGGTAAAGTTTCAACCAACGTTTCACGAGCCACAGGTACAAGATCCAGAAATTGAATGTTAAAAATGGCAAACGCCATTACTATTCCACTTAGCAAAATACTTATTGGAGTAATATCTAAACCTGCTACCGGATTATTGCCAGTAAGATATATAAAGCTAGTAATCCAAGGGAAGATTCCTCCAACTAAAACAATTAATCCCTGAGTTTGAAAATGCTTATTTTGCCGAAGAATAAACGCAATTAAGTTGATGGCCGACAATAGCAACATGAGGTAAGAATAGACTATATACCCGAGCCAGAATCCTAGCCCATGGTAATATTCCATAAGATTTGTTTCCTCCGATATTGCTGAAAATCCAGTCCAGATCAAGCCATGTTTTTCGTTGGTTACTGTGAGTGCAAGAGTGATTACTGGAATAATAAATAAAAGGATTAGATATTTAAGAGAAAGAAATTTGTTTTTGCCAGTATAACGGAGGACAAAAATTAAGTAAAACACCGGCGTAGTAATGCCACCAAAAAATTCGAGTTTCGACCATAATATCTTTTCGGAAATTGAAAGAGAAGCGGTCTCAAATATGAGGCAAAATGCTCCTAATCCTATTGCAATCATCAGTAAAATAAGCTCTTTTGCTCCATTTACCGATCGTCTTTGCCAGGCAAGAAATGCAACAAAAAATGAGACCATTGTGGTTGCCAGAAAGAATACAGAATATATTGTAAAAATCAGGTTCATAATTGGCGGTCGATTGGTTGTTCATTGGTTTAAATACAAAGATAACTTTGTAAGCCAAAAATAACTGCATCTTGGTTATGTTTTGTAAATATATTTAGAGCATATTTATTTTTGAATATTGCTAATATGTAAAGCAGATTGGATGAAAATTAAATTAGATTGTTGGATGAATTAAACGGAAGATGTTGGTGATTTTGTTTGTCCAAAAACAAAAAAGAGCTACAGTTTTTAATCTGTAACTCTTTGATAATAAAAGTGGAGAATATCGGAACCAATGCACCCCATTTTACACATATTCAAAACATCAGCAAATACTACATATATTATCTAAATATCAATTACTTACAGACACATATTTACGCAATTGTTGTTGAATAACATCTATCTAAATTGAATTAAATTGAACTCCCGTTGACTAATGGTTGACTAGATTTTGTATATTTGAATAACAAAATTCAAAATCATGGCAACAATTAAATGTATTATCCAAAGCAAAAACGACAATGCAAACATCTATTTACGTTTGTCAATCGACCGGAATAATGTGTTTAAAAGAAAAACCAACTACATCGTTAATCCAATAGATTGGAATGATACCAAAGGTCAGCCATTTCTACGCGATGAGAAGTTAAAGAAACTCAAAACCGATCTGGACAATCTTAGCACCAGAATTGAAGAAAATTATAATAGTGCCATATCCCAGGGCGTTGAGATTAACGGCAACTGGCTTCAGGATCAGATTGATGAATTTCTACACAAGAAAGAAAAAAGCGACAAGGACCGGCTAACTAATTACTTTCAATATTACATCGACTGTTTGCCAAATAAAGTTGACTCAAAAGGCAAAAGAGGTGTTTCTCATGCTACCGAGAAAAAATACAAAACCATCCTAAACAAGATCAAAGCTTTCGAAAAGTACAAAAAGAAAGAATACTATATCAAGGAGATTGATATGCAATTCAGGAACGATCTGATCAAATACTTTAACGAAGTTGAAAAATTGGCTGCCAATTCAACCGGTCGATATATCCGCTTTATTAAGACCGTTTGCAACGATGCTCGGAAAAACGGAATTGAAGCCCATCCGCAATTGGAAATGATTAAGGGTTACACTGAAAAAGTGGATAAGATTTTCCTGTCATTTGATGAAATTGCAAAAATTGAAAAAGCTGCTTTCACTCGTGGAGCATTAGAAAACGCCAAAGATTGGCTGATTATTGGTTGTTACATTGGTCAGAGGGTTTCTGATTTGCTAATTCTGAAGAAGCAAAATATTAATATCCGAAATGGATTAGAATTAATTGAATTAACCCAGCAAAAAACAGGGAAGAAAGTTGCGATCCCCATTCACCCCAAAGTAAAAGAAATACTCAAAAAGCGAAACGGTGAATTTCCAACAGCCATAAGCGCACAAAAATTCAACGATCACATAAAAGACATTGCCAAAATTGCCGATATTACCCAGAAAGTGCAGGGCGGCCTAATGGATAAAGATACCAAACGCAAGAAATACGGATCCTTTGAAAAATGGGAATTAGTGTCCTCACATATTTGCCGCCGCTCATTTGCTTCAAACTTTTACGGCGAAATTCCTACTGCATTGCTCATAAACATAACCGCTCATAGTACAGAAATGCAATTTTTGGAATATATTGGCAAGTCCCCAACCGATTATGCGATTCAGCTAGCCGATTATTGGAGCAAGGCAGCAATCAAGGCAAAAAAGAAACCGGTTTTAAAAGTTGTGAAAAAAGCAAATTGATTAACTGATAACCTAAATTTTCGCATTATGACTGGCAATTATTTAGACATGACTCTTATAGATTTCTTAGATACAATAACCGAGAAAAGACAAGAGTATGAATTGACAATAGGAAATAAACTTAAATTTATTGGCACCAAACCGGAATTTAACGATCTCATATCAGAATTAGACGAAGAATGGCATTCTCAGATATCCCCTTTACTTACAGACAAGCAAGAATATACCACTCCATTTGAACTAACAGAATTAGAAATTTTCAACTATTTAGAGAAAATTACCAGCAATTTCGACGCGGTTAAGGTGAAAATGATTTTAACTGAAATTGACGTCTATCGAATGATGAATTTGAACGAAAGAATACACCAGGAAAGCTTCAATATTTACATTAAGGAAGGCTGGGAAATTCCACAAATTGAAGTTAAATCAATAATTCCTGGATTTACGAAGTTTAAAAGTTTTAATGATTATGAAACAATGAGGAGAAAAACTCATCCTTTTTCATACATGAATATCAACTTTGCAATTAGTGTGTTGAAAGATAAACTCAACGAGGATAATGACACAACGAAAGAATCATTAAAGCCGGTTTCTCCAGTCGTCACAAATTTACATCACCAAATATTTAATGACGGAGGGTACGATCTTTTTTTATACCTGGTGCAGAATTATACACGTGATGACAAATCGCCAAAAGCGAAATTCTCATATCTTTTCCATTATCTAAAATACGAACAGTTAATTTTGTGTTCTCAATTGCAATATATTTCATTTTTAGAGGAAGAATGCAAGATTAAGCTTTCCAAAATACAACGTGCCAATTTGAAGTATTCAGACCAGATTCAACCTATTTTAGGTCGCTTAAGAAGCAACTTTCTGAAAAGCTTGAAAGGTTAACCTGAAATGAATAGTTTTTGAATACTTATTGAACATTTACCTGCCAAATACTTGAAATACTTGTGCATTTAGTTTGTGGATATAAATTTTTAAATATCCACGATGGAAAATGTAACACAGTTGCACAACGCAACGCCCCAACAACTTACCGAAGCAATTATCAACGGTGTAAAGGATGAGATCAGCCTCTTAAAAGCCGAATTTCAACCCAAAGAACCTACCGAGTACTTAACCCGAAATGAAGTTGCACAACTTCTGAAAGTCGATTTATCAACCGTCCATAACTGGACTAAAAAAGGAAAGATAAAAGCATACGGACTTGGAAATCGTGTTTACTACAAACGCCATGAGCTAAATCAAAGTTTAATCCAGATTAATCTTTAGCCATGAACGAACTACCAACATTAATTTCGTGCATCAAGCACGATATAGAAGCATTAGGCAAGTCAGTTGCTGAAATGAAAAAAACCCATGCACAAATTCTCACTGAAGAATGGATCGAAGGCAAAAGAGTTGCAACAATTCTAAAAATTGGGACCCGTAAACTACAAATGCACCGCGACAACGGCACGTTGCCCTATTCGCAGATTGATGGTAAAATCTATTATAAAACTTCTGATATCGAAGCTTTATTAAACATGCATTACAATAAAAAGTGAACCCCAAGTTCCTAAACATCCCGGCCTCATTATGCTTTTATTCTTTTCAAAAAAAGTGTTTGGGGCAATTCCAGCTATTCTGTTGGCTAAAAACAAAATGCAGCGGACATTTCAAACTGACCAATCAGTTGATGTTCGCTGCCTATCACGATCTTTCTGTCAACCGCCAAACATTAAATAACCGAATGAAATGGCTGTTGGAAAACAAATGGATAGGTCTAAACTCAAAAACCGGAAATTATCATTTAAACAGTTTTAAATTAATACACCGCCGCACAAAATTATCTACAAAGACCGGCATTCTCTGGGACGAATACGATTTTAAAAACTTCAACGCTTTTGTTTACACGGCAATTTTTACAACCATCGCCCGGAATAAATGGTGGATCGACCAACAAAAATTCAAAGAGGAAGGACGAAAGCTAACAAAGGTCGGAATGAATAAAGGACGTTCCCGGAAGTGCCTGGGCTTTCGTTCCTACTCTTTGCCACTAGAATATTTGGCAAAAGCCATCGGAATATCAATCCCAACGGTTTGCCGGATGAAAGTCGAAGCACAAAAAGTCGGATTTATTGTTGTGAAGCACCAACTTAAAAAAATTGAAATTGAACATGCACAAATTGCAAACTATCGCAAGTTTGCACCTGAACCTCACAGAACCGTACTTTTTCAAAACAAACTGTTTGAACAACTGCCGGATTTAATTACACCTTTTGTTGTGGCGAAAAAACGATGCAATTTAAAGCAAATTAAACTTAAAATCTGATAACGTATTAAAGGAGATATAAAGAGGCAAATAGAATGTTTTTTAATTCTAATAGCTCGTTACTCAAATTCAAAATAACAATATACTTTGTGTGTTAATATTTCATACTTTTATTAATCGAAAATTTAACCTTTTATGTCTGATACTTTTGAAATAATTATTGATGGTATTGTTGATGGTGAAAAAATTTCACCTCATACTATTGACATTACTTTATTCAAAGATTACATTTCCGATATTTCTGATATTGTAAAAAAAACAATAGACAAGCAGCGGATTGAAGAAAAAGCTTTTTTTTTAATAGAGGAAGGAAGTTTAAAAATAGTCGTTCTGGCTAGTGCAATGTTTATCAACTCGTTTAATAACGATGTTAGCGTTCTAAAAGCCTCCGGGACTTTAAATAATATTGATCCGACATATTCTAAGGTTTTTGAAAAATGGCAAAAGAATGCTAAATCGAATGACACTTTGAATTTTAATTTTCTTCATAACGGTCAATCTCTGTTAAGAATAGATAAGGATTCTGATTTTAAAACGGACCTTAGTCTTTATGTTGATGTTGAGAAAATTCTATATGGAACAATAACTGATATGGGAGGCAAGAACGAGCCAAATATTCATCTTGATACAGAAATTGGAAATATTACAATTTACTGTTCTAAAGGAGATATTACAAACCAAGATAACAGACTATACAAACCAGCAGCCATAAAGGTAAGAGTCAAACAGCACATTTCGACTTTCGAATGTCTTAAAAAATATGAATTTTTAGAGTTTTACACATATTCGGGTAAGCTGGAAGGCGAATCACTTGATAATTTTATAAACCAACATTCAAAATATTGGGAAAACATTCCTGATTCCGCTGAATGGACACGTAAATTAAGGGATGAAAATAATTTCTAAAGTATTAGTAGATACCTGTTTTCTAATTGAATTGGCAGGTAAAGACAAAGAATGCCATCAGAATGCATTGGATTACTTTCAATATTTTAATGAAAATAATATTGAGTATTATTTATCCCCAATAGTTGTAGCTGAATATTGGCATAATAGTTTGGTTGCTGATTTTCCAAGCACCCATTTCAAGCATCTTACCTTTAACTATGTCGATGGTTTTCAAACCGGCAATATTGCCAAGACATTGAAAGAGAAAAATGGTATCAATGCAAATGGGGTCGATAAGCATGATATTAAAGATGATTATAAGCTATTAGCACAATTGATAGTTAACAACAACATTGATTGTTTCATCACAAAAGATGGTAAGTTAATCAAGAACTATGTTGAACCATTATTCGAAAGTTTTCCTGCCCTTAAAAATGTTTTATTTATTGATATAAAGTCGCAACCTATAACATCAACTTTTAAACCTCAAACAGTTATTGACTTCCCTGAATAATTGAATCTTCCAAATTTCATTCAATATTATTATACAAGCGGGTGCCTTTCGAAGTAGGTTACTGAGCCTGTCGAAGTATCCTACGTTTCCTACAAATCCTCTGTCCTATTTATTAAAATCGGCAAAAGATGTCCACATTGATCAATTTAATCCCTGAATTAGATTTATATTGTACAATTTGATGAAATTAGCTTTAATTGATTGATGTTTGTTTATTCAGAAATCCCTATTTTTAACGTTTTATTTTACAAAAAACCAATCAATTCAAATAGATTTTGCCCTAAATGAACAAAACTGACCTAATCCAAAAAATAAAACAACTCGAAGGCATTTCGCAAGACGAACGCGCTTACCTCATAAATCTTGTTAATACCAAAAAGAAATACGGCTTAGTTTGGGAAGACAAACCCGAAGATGTGGAAGAACAGCTCCGCACCCAACTGCCCGTATTACGTGAAGTTGTAGAAAAAAGAATAACAGCCTCCCCCAGCCCCTCCGAAGGAGGGGAGCAAAAAAAGGCCGCACAAAATCCGCAACAATTACTGTTTGAACCCGAAAATATTGAAAAGAGCGATTCTTCCTCCCTCCCTTTCGGGGAGGGTCGGGGTGGGGCTTCAGCCCCCAACCACATCCTAATCGAAGGCGACAACCTCCACGCCCTTACCGCGCTTACTTTTACCCACGAAGGCCAGATTGATGTGATGTATTTCGACCCACCATACAACACCGGTAACAAAGATTTTAAATACAACGATACTTTTGTAGATAAAGAAGACAGTTACCGTCACAGCAAATGGCTTTCGTTTATGGATAAACGACTGAGAATTGCAAAACGTCTTCTTAGCAATAAAGGGGTAATTTTTATAAGTATTGATGATAATGAACAGGCACAATTGAAGATACTTTGTGATGAAGTTTTTTATGAGTTCAATCTCGTTGGAAATATTACAGTTGTTAATAATTTGAAAGGAAGAAGTGATGAAAAATATATTGCAACTGCACATGAATATGTTTTGATCTATAAAAATGGTGATTTTGCAACAAATGGTGTTATTGCGCCTGATGATTATATTGCTGATTATAAGCTAACTGATAATAAAGGCAAATATAGATTGCTTGGACTTAGAAAAAGAGGTGACAGTTCATTACGAGAAGACCGCCCAAATTTATTTTATCCTATTTACTATGACCAATTCACAAATAAATGGAGTTTGGATGAAAATGAAATCCAAAATCCTTCGATAATTATTCCAAAATTATCAAACGGAAAGGAAGGTAATTGGCGTTGGGGTAGAGAAACATTACTAAAAAGAAAAGATGAGATTGTTATTCAGATTGTAAAAAAGAGGAATGAATTTGATGTCTATCAAAAGGATTATTTGCATAATAGCGATGAAGAAATAAAAAGAATTAAACCGAAATCTTTTTGGTCTGGTACAGAATTTTCAACTGATGCTGGTACAAAAGCATTAAAAGAGGTTCTTCCAGAAGCTTTTTTTAGAAGCCCAAAACCTATTGGATTAATCAATTATTGTCTTTTACAAGGTTCAAAAAAGGAATCTACTATTCTCGACATTTTTGCCGGTTCGGGAACAACCCTTCACGCCACCATGCAATTGAATGCTGACGATGGAGGGAACCGACAGTGTATTTTGGTCACCAACAACGAAAACAACATTTGTGAAGAAGTTACTTACGAGCGCAACCGGCGGGTAATACAAGGATATACCAATAGTAAAGGAGAATGGGTTTCGGGTTTAACCAATAACAATTTAAGGTATTACAAGAGTGAATTTGTTGGCCGCGAACCCAGCCTAAAGAATAAACGCGAGCTTACAAGATTGGCTACGGAGTTACTTTGCATCAAAGAAGATTGCTACGATGAAAAGACCGTGGATTTCGTCTTCACTAACAAATCGGACAGTAAAAACATCCGATTTTTTGAAGAGAACGACAAGCGAATGTTAGTGGTGTACGACGATTCGGCTATTGAAACATCGGTTGAAATGATCAAATCCATTATCTCAAACAATCGGGTTCCCAAAGATGGAATCAAGGTTTATGTTTTCAGTCCCGGTCAATATCCGTTTACCGAAGAATTTGAAGAGGTATTGCCTTTCATAACGCTTTGCGCCTTGCCCGATGCTATTTACAAAGCATTTCTGAACGTATTGCCAAAAAAGAAACGGCAATCTATACCCGAATTAGAAGAAGATGCCATTGACAGTCAACCCGAATTATTCGATTAGCTAAGAGCGAAACATGATTACACTCAAAAAGTACCAGGATGAGGCAGTCGATACTTTGCTGCAAAATACATACAAACTGTTAAACCGTGCAGGTGTCCGCATTCCGCTAATTTTTAAAGCTCCAACGGGTGCCGGTAAAACCATTATGATGGCCGCTTTCCTGAACAAACTCTGCGAAGAACTTCCCGAAAAACTGGAATTAGAAAAACGAAAAGCCGCTTTCGTGTGGATTGCCCCCAACAAATTATACATCCAGAGTTACAAGTCTTTAAAAAACTATTTTTCTGAATTACGATCCATTCGTCCCATCTTTTTCGAAGATGTTTCGGGAAATGGTATTGAGCCAAACGAAGTATTGTTTGTGAATTGGGAAAGCATCAACAAAGAAAAAAACCTGATGGTTCGTGAAAACGAACAGGGCAAAACCTTGTATGCTTACATCAATCATGCCCGGTTAAACGATACCGAAATCATTGTGATTATTGACGAAGAACACATGTTTGCAAGCCCAAGAACAGCAAAACGGGCAGCCGAAGTATTGCAGAAAATTCAGGCCAAAATCGAAATCCGGGTTTCAGCAACTCCGGTTACTAATGGCGACTACAAAACCATTGTTGAACGCACGGATGTGATCAAAGCCGAAATGATCAAAGAAGGCATCATTCTGAACCCCGCTCTGGACGAGTACCGACAGGAAGGAAGAACCCTAAATCAGGTTTTAATGGATGTTGCCCTCGAAAAACGGGAACAGTTGCTTCAAGCCTACCAAAAATTGGGAATAAATATTAATCCGCTGTTGCTTATTCAGTTACCTAACGACGAGAAGGAAACCAACAGTGCCGAAGATGAACAGTACATTGAGCAGGTCATTCAATATCTTGACGTTTACAAAGGAATTACCACAAAAAACAACAAACTTGCTGTTTGGTTATCAGCCCGGAAAGAGAATTTGGAAGACATCGAGAAACCCGATAACATGACCGAGGTTTTGCTTTTCAAACAAGCTATTGCTTTAGGTTGGGATTGTCCACGAGCAGCAGTTTTATTAATATTCAGGGAACTGCACAGTCAAACTTTTTCCATTCAAACCGTTGGACGCATTCTCCGGATGCCCGAACAAAAACATTATCCCGATGCAACGTTGAATCAGGGCTATGTTTATACAAACGTCAGCCGTAACCAGATTGAGATCATCCGCGACGACATGAATTACATTACTATGAATCGCGCACTGAGGATTGAAAACTATAAAACGGTCAACCTTCAATCCACTTACATCAATACCCGGATTCTCCGTAACCGTTTGGGCTCCAAATTTAGGAAGACATTATACGAAGTGGCCGAAAAACATTGGGGTTTGTCACGCGAACTTCAGGAAGAGGGAGTTGCTGCCAGAAATTGTCAGCAATTACAATCGAAAATGATCAACCTCGACATATCAACCATTGAAATTGTGATTCCCGAAAATGTACATTTGACAGGTGGTGAAGAAATTAAACGAGTTGACGAAACTGCACGTTTCGCCAAAACGCCTGACGAGTTAAATGGATTGTTTCGTCAGTTCTGCAAAGCAAATGTGGGGAATTTTGCAGCGGTTGACTCCACTCCGGTTTTGGAAATGTCGCTCAAAATGTTGTTTGAAGAGTACCTGGAATACAGTGAATTTGATTCTGTCAAAATCATGCTCTATCCAAACAATCAACCTCAATTTATTGAGCTGATCAGCAAAGCCCGCGAAGAATATGAACTCGTACTGGAGCAACATGCTAAAACAGCCACAAAAGACATTCAGAAATATGAATGGGAAGTACCGCCGGAACGCATTTACAACGAAAATTACACATTGGTAGGAACCGAAGCACATGCTTTGTTGCCTTTCTTCGAGAGCAACCGGGTTTCCAATCCTGAAAAGGCTTTCCGTGATTATTTGGAACAGAACAAAGAAAATCTGGATTGGTGGTATAAAAACGGAGAAAATGCAAAAGAACATTTCGCCATTCCTTACCTCGACTATATCGGCGAACAAAGGCTGTTTTATCCTGATTTTGTGATCAGGACAAAAAACAATATGACCTATTTATTCGATACAAAAACAGAAGGAAGCGACCCGGCAAATGCTCACCTGAAACACAACGCTTTGATTGAGTTCGTTGAACTGCGAAATACAAAAGGGATGAAAACTGTTGGCGGTATCATCATTGGCCGGAGAACAGTTGAAGTTACAACCTGGCAATATTGCGCAAACAGAATCGAAAATACCAAGGAACTAAAGGGTTGGGATTATTTTAATCCGGCAACTAACTAAAATAACCTAAGTCATGGCAAAAAAAGGATTAGACACCACATTTCTGCATTATGGCATCCGCAAAGAGGATATCAGCCTGATTGAAACACTTTGCACCGATCATAAATTGGAGTTCGATTGGGTGAAAGAAGATTTGCTCAAAGAGTTCCACGAGCGAAAAATCCGCAATCAGGAAATCGATGAAAAGTCGATTGAAAAAGTAATCGAAAAAGCACTTCAAAAAATAAAGTAGCCATGCTAATCAAACGTATAAAAGCCAAAAACTTCAAGACTTACCTCAATCTCGACTTGGATATTTCTGTCGATCAGGATAGCCCGATTATTTTGATTGGTGGTGTAAACGGCGGTGGGAAAACGACCCTTTTTGAATCTATTTACGGTGCGTTGTATGGTTTACAAATAAACTCTCCACGGCAATTTAAGGAGTTGCTAAATGCAGGAGCATTGGGCAAAGAAGATGAAAAAATTGAATTAGAACTTCATTTTTCAGGGAAGGTTCTGAACGAAGAACAACAATATGTGCTTACCCGCACCTATATAATCAACCCCTCTGGCAATCCGGTTGAAAGTGTCAGGTTAAACATGAACGGAACCATATTTCTGTACGGAACCGCAACGCCACCAGCGCAGCGAGCCGAACAGGAAGCTCAATTAAATAAGATCATCAAAGCTAATTTGCCCCAGGAATTGAGCAGATATTTTTTGTTCGATGCCATGGAAGCCGGAAACTTGTTGAAGGAAGATCAGTTGAACCGGGTGATCAAGGAAAATATTGAGAATGTAATGGGTTTCAACAAATACATGCAATTGGCAAAATCTTCTGAAAGTCTTTATCAGACCTATACTGCTCAAAGGTTACAGGTTGCCAACGAAAAGAAAGAGTATTTGGATTTACTCGATTTGAAAAAGAAGAAAGAAGAAGAATTAAAAGCCATTGAAACCGATCTTCAGGATGCTTTACAATATTCCGTTTCGGGCAAAGAGTTATACGACAATTTGAAAAATGGGCTGAATCAGGAATCGACCATCAAAAGCAAAATAGATCAGACCAAAAATCAGATTGAAGCCATCCAGAAAAAGGAAGAACTATTCCGAAATGATTTGGATAATTTCGTCAAAGACATGGAGATCAATGTTTGTCTTCCAAAATTAGTCGAAGCAATAAAATCGGAGATCGGCCTAATCCTGAAAATCAAAAACGAGAAACAACAGCAAAGCAATTCAAATGTAAATCCCGATCAGATTGAAGCTATCAGCAGATCAGTTTTGCAATACCTTCTCCAAAATAAACTCTTACTAAAAGACATTGCCCTCTCAGATTTGGTGGACTATGTTGTGGCTCAAATCAGTAATCCGAATTTGCCTGATAGTTACGAATTTCTGGACTTTTCAGAGGTCAAGGCATTGGAAGATTTATTGAATCAAAAAACCGTCAATGCTTTTCCAGTACTCAATCAGCAACAAACAGAACTTAATTTGTCGTTAAATCAAGTACCCGGCTTAGAGGTGCAGATTGAACAAATGAAAGCTCAAATAACCGGACGTGATTATTCATTGCTGAAAGCTTATGAAGATAACGAAAGCAACATCAAAAAATACGAAATTTTAATTGCTGAAATCAAAGGTGAAATAACCAAAATCTCCAAAAGGCTTCACCAATACGATATTCAAATCAGTCAGGAACCCGACCCGAAATACGATACTTTAGGCAAACTGAAAGCCTTTTTTGAAGATGTCGCCAATAAATTGCTGAAGGTGAAAAAGCAACAAATTGAAATGAGAATGAAGCATGATTTGAACATCAATTTGACAGCTTACCGCGATGTGATTGACCGAGTTGAATTATCTGAAAACCTATCCAATCTTACATTCAAAATTTTCCATACTTCAGGGAATGAGGTTTATTTGAATCAATTGAATACAGCATCCAAACAGATCGTTGTTCAGGTATTATTAAAATCGTTGCACGAATTTGGCGACTATGATCCACCGGTGATGATTGATACCGTTATGGGAGTTTTGGATGAAACCAGTCGGTCAACAGTCTTGGAAAATTATTTTCCTGAATTATCTCATCAAACCATTCTATTGAGTTCGGATAGCGAAATAAGGCCGGGCAGCGATTTTGAGAAGATAGTACCTTTTATCTCAAAGGCATACACCCTGCTTCGTGATAGGGAAAAGCAGTTGACAGAAATAATTCCCGGTTATTTTGGCAAAACTTTAAACAACTAAGCGATGAGTATAATCAACCTACAAAACATACGTCAGGCCGAAGGACTAATGGAGGAATTGCACGAAGTTCGTACAAAAATTGAACAGCGTATAAACCTCGAAAAGTATTCCAATAGTCAAAAAGTGGTTGCCATCAATGGAAATAAGATTATGCGAATTTGTCTGCTTGCCGGTCTATCAAGCAAAGAACACCGCGATCTGGTAGTTATTGAGCAGATTCAAATGTCAAAAACCAGCAACAGGATATTTGAAACGCTTTTCACGCTTCATAATTTAGGGGCTGTTTATTCTGCCTTGCTTAAATTGCGTTATCAGGGTATCGAAATTGATTGGGAAAACGCCAGTATCAAAAGCAAGATTATCAATGCTGAAATTATCCGTGGAAGCAAAATCCTTATAAACGATACCATTTTGGATGAATGGCTATTGAATACGGTTAATCTTGGAAGCACAACCAAAGCCGGAAGAATCCCAACTTTAAACCTGAATATTGGCACTTATGAAGACAATATTCCGGCCATGTTAAATCTGAATGGAAGGGATATAACAAATACGCAAATATTGGTGGCAGGAACAACCGGCTCCGGAAAATCGAATTTATTGGCGGTATTGCTCAATGAAATCAGGACATTATCCATCGAAAGTCAATATCCGGTTAATTTTCTGCTCTTTGATTACAAAGGTGAATTTTCCGACCCTGCAAATAACAGTTGGCTCAACCTTTTTGAAGTTGACCGAAGTGCAATCCTTGACCCTATTGCATCTCCACTGCCATTCAACCCATTTAAAGAGTTTATCGGTAAGGCTCAAAACGAAATCAACCTGTATTCAACCGAATTATCGAATGCTATTTGTGCCATTGATAACGCCCGTATGAGTGCCAACATGAGCAACCGTTTATCAGAAGCCATCATTAATTCATACAAGCGGACACAAAACAAAGCAGTTACTTTTGATTTGATATTGAAGGAATACATTTCAATTCAACCCGATAAGGATAAAGACAAAGACGATAGTATAAAATCGGTATTAAAACAGCTAATCAGAACCAATCTGTTTGCCAAAGAAGATCAGATTGATTTGATCAAAGACAGTTACATTGTGAAAATGGACGGTTTCCCGAAAGATGGTCCAATCGCAAAAGCAATAGTTTATTTCATTGTTTCAAAGCTGAATACCATCTACGAAAAACTACCGAAACAGGCGATTGACGAAGATTGCGTTGAACTCCGCCATTTCACCATTATTGACGAAGCACATTACATGTTAGGTTTTGACAACAAGCCGCTTCGCGACCTGATTGCCGTTGGCCGGAATAAAGGATTGAGCATTATTCTCGCAACCCAGAATATGGATAGTTACAAGAGTGAGTATTTCGATTTCTACGCGAATGCACAATATCCGTTAATCATGAAACAGCAGTCCATCAACGACGGAGTAATTCGTGACTTGTTTGGTGTTTCAGGAAATGAATTTCAGGAAATTAAGCAAGCCATTGCCGGTCTGCAAAAAGGCGAACTAATCATCAAAAACCCAACCGCCATTGCTTTAGGAATGGGGAAGAAATATAAGAAGATAAAAGTGAGCCATTTGATTTAATGAATGTTTGATAAATTGTGTATTTATGAATTATGACTTTCTATTCCTAACATGAATTTACAAGCTAATTTATTCATGTGAAGTGAGTTGTTAATTTTTAACCTAATATTAAATAAAAATGAGTGCAAAAGAAATCTATTGTAATTCGATTAGAAGTGAGTTTGAATCATATTATGCTAATTGGACTCCCAATACCAAGCTAGAGCTTGGTGATTTTGGCTATATAGTAAATAATTGTTTTATGAAAATGGGTAATTTAAAATCAAACTTAGGTATTTATTTTGAATCATCTTCATTTTCAGATAGTTCTCAATTTCAAATTGCACGGAAATCAGATATTGAGCTTGCTTTTAAAGCAAGCGGTGATGTTGAGTCTATTGCAAATGCAAGTGTTACAGTAAAGTTTAACAGGAAAGATGCAGTCTTTCTTAAGTGTCATTGTGTAAGAACGGAATCTATTGACTCTCTTATTTCGTTAATAGAACCTTTGAAATCAAAAAAAGAATGGGAAATGGAATATGTAATAATTTCTGATTTGTTTCATACAAATAATAATACAATACTTATTTCTAATAATAAAGGAGCTGAAGTTGTACTCGAGTGTGATAATCCAGCAATCGCCAATTTAAATGGGAATATGAATGTAGGTTTAAAAATTCTAAAACAAAGTGGTACTGATTTTGTTTATACGTCTATAGATTCTATAATTCCTTTTGTGCGAGTTGCTAAGCTATATAAGAGATTTCTAAGTGACGAACGACGTGTAAAATATGGTGCAGATTATTCTATTGATAGGATAGTTGGTGATGAAGAAAATAGTGTTATATTTGATCTAAAGAGAATTGATTAGATTTATTTTGGATGTATTGATTAAGTTACTACATTTGCGAACCCTTATCTAAATAATTGAAATATGGACTATACAGCTGACAAAGAGCTTGATGATAAGCTTCAGTCTTTGATAGAAGCATATTCTACTAATGCTAGTAAAGTAAAAAATGATCAAGAATCTTATCTTGATCATGTCTTAGATTACATTAATACTAATATTATTGTAAGCGGAGAAGTTATGTCTAAGCAGTTCACTATCTAGCCTCTAGATGGATAAACAGTATAAGGTAATTCACTATAAATCTAGTGAAGATGTAACTAGTGAGCTCCTACAAAAAGGTTTTATTGAAGATCTATCCACAACCCAAAATAAGCATTTTAAGTTTTTTGATGAATATTTCCGATATCATAAGATTCAAACAGTAGTTTTAGAGTATGAATATATTGATAAGGATTATCTCGATGATTATTCATTCTATTATTCAAAGTGCTTTATTAATTATCCTAAAAAATGTTGCAGGGCTCATTTTTTTAAATCATCATTTAGTAAAGTTGATTTTGAAAGAGAGATTTTAAATAATTTTGGCACTGAAGTCATTAAAGCCGAAGAAACAAAATGCAAATCCATTTTGTCCAATTCAAACTATGTTGGATTTATTGTTTTTAGACCAATTCCATTAACTCTAATTGGTCGTACTTGTTTACGCCCATATTGTAATGACAATGGAGATTATAATCGTGAATATCTTATAGTTCATAATTACAAAGTTAATCTCTTTGGGAAGACTCTTCATGTTAGGAGTTTGGCATTTCAAGAGCAAGACAGGGCTGTATCTGCCTGTGCAACAAGTGCTTTATGGTCTGCCTTTCAGAGTACTGGTGTAATCTTTCATCATTCATTTCCATCGCCGTACGAAATTACAAAAAGTGCTACAAAATATTTTCAGCTTTCTGATACATCTTTCCCTAACAAAGGATTAATGCTATCGCAAATGGCTCATGCAATAAGAGCAGTAAATCTTGAATCTCTAACAGTTGGTTTTATTAATCGCAGTTATATGAAAGCATTTATTTATGCTTTCATAAGAGGCAATATACCAGTCATTATTGGTATGAATTTAATAGATCATCGTAAACTAACTAAACCCATAGAAATCGATTTTCATGCGGTAACATCTAGTGGTTATGCGTTAGGATTGGATGAAGGTAGCGATATCCCATTTGAAATAGTCGGAAAACAAGAATTATTCAATTCGAAGAAACCTCCAAATTTATTTTTAAGATCATCACGTATGAAAAAAATCTACGTTCATGATGATCAAATTGGTCCATATTCGAGAATTATTTTTGACGATCCTAAGTCACAAGATGAGGTGGATTATTGTTATCGTTCTTTAGCTACTCATTGGTCAGATCTTGAACCGAAATATGAACATGTTAGGGCTTATCCTAATGCCCTTCTTATTCCAATTTATAATAAGATTAGGATTCCTTATGTTTCTATTCTTCAGATTGTTATTGAGTTGAATTTTTGTGTAAACTATGATTTGTTTACAAATAATGATAGTGAAGCAAAAAAGTTTATCGTTTGGGATATTTATCTAGCTACAGTATCAGATCTTAAATCAAATCTTAGAAAGGAAAATTTCTCATCTCCTGTAGAGAAGCTTAATTTCTTAACTAGTGATTTGCCAAAATATCTATGGGTGGTAGATGGTATTTTTAAGAATGTTAAAGTGTTTTCGTTCATCTTTGATGCAACTGATATTGAGCATGGTAAGATGTTTTTATTGTCAATACATTATGATTCTCCAAATTCCTTGAAATTTAAGTCCATTTTTAATATTTTAAGAAATAAACCTGAAGTATTTGACAGTGTCCACAGAAAGGTTCAAATAATATTAGAATCATATTCTGATATAAAGATTTGATTACAAGTAAACTCAACTTTATTTCTAAAGTAGTGGCCTGACTTAATTTGAAAAATTTCATTTAGCCCAAATACAATACCGCCCCTTCGGTTTAATTTTTCGTCACGATTTTTGTACCCATCCCACTGGCAACACATTGCTTGTTGCTTTTGAAGCTTTGATTTTAAAGGTAAAAGCAAAACCAAAGAGTTGCCCAAGCCCACAAACAAAAACACACGCCAAAAAATTAAACCCCTAAGCTATTGATACATAACGCGCTATTCTATAACAGGTAACCCCCCAGCCGAACACCTGAAAAACGGCTGGACTGTCATAGAATCACGCTATGTACAATAGCCGCACGAACCCCACGCACCCGGTATTCGATCAGCATCTTTCTAATCAGCATAGTCGCCGGAAAAAACCACAAAAAGCCCCACCACCCATCTAAGGTGCAGGGCATGTATTGTTTTACGGCAAATGCCAGCGGCAGGTGGCTTCCGCTTCTCTCCATTACACTTCAGGAGCTACACTTCGTTTCGCCACCTTTCGTTTCATTCCGTTTATTGTCAGCCCCAGCCTTGGCAACCCACGCAAGAGTGCTTCCATTCATTCCATTGCGCTCATGCCAACCCGCCGTTTCATTCCGCTCCCCTTTGGCTTCCCTGCCCACAACCCGAAACTCGAAGCCAAAACGGGAAGCTCCATTCCACCCAACCCAATTCGCTACTTTCCATTCAGTCATCACACTTGCTTTTCCCCATGCCAACCAGCGGTATGCCCTGCGTAGTGTTTGCCCCGAAAAAAAAACCTCAAATACCCCACCGCCCTTTTATGGTGCAGGTAAAAATAAATGAGCGTTCGCGCATGGCCTTTGTGCTTGCAACCGGTTCGTCTCACTCATTCAACCGTTCGCTTTGACGCTCGTTCCTCGCGTCGCCGCTCACTAATTCATTTCGTTCACCTCACCAGCTTCAGCACCCCACGTGTAAGTGTTTCGTGCCTCAACACCCTCACTTTTCCCAACCCACGATAGGATCATTTACGCTTATTTTTACCCGCGAAATTGTTTGCCCCATAAAAACCACGGTCATCGATCATTATCGCTTTAAACAGCCTGAATTGATCGTTTAATCATGCTATTGAAATGAGAATAACTGCCCACACACTTCCCGGTGCCAGTTATTTCCCATTTCAACAGCACATCATCATCATACCTGAAATTTGACATTTCTTTTTTTGAAAAAAGGTTTTTAAGGCATCTGCTATCATATTCCACAATTTTAGACCAAAGAAAAAAAGTACATGAAAATAGTTTGTGCATATTAAAGCAAATCAAGGCATTATAAACTACTAATCAATATCAAAATCCACGTTTTCGTACCTTGCATACACATTAGGTCTCGGTCGTGTTTGGTTCGTACCAAGTCCATACCAAGTCCAAGTATAAACAATTTAAAATTACCGTCATGGGTACAATTAAAAAAGGAATCCTCGGTGGATTCTCCGGCAAAGTCGGAACAGTAATTGGAGGCAACTGGAAAGGCATAGATTATATGCGTGGTAAAGCTGCAAGTGTATCAAATCCTAAAACAGAAGCCCAACTGGACCAAAGAGCCCGGTTTGGTGCTGCTCTCAAATTTTTACAGCCATTAACCCCATTTCTGAGGATTGGTTTTAAAAATTACGCGGTGAAAATGACAGCTTTCAACAGCGCTATGTCCTACAACCTGAACAATGCTCTCGCTGGTAGTTATCCGGAGTATTTTATTGACTACCCAAGCGCACTGGTATCTCGCGGTTCTCTTCCTGGAGCTTTGAATCCACAGATTCAATCCACAAATCCTGGTCAGATTGATTTTACTTGGGAAGATAATTCACAGGATTCAACTGCAAACACTTTCGATAAGGTTATTTTGGTTGTTCTCAATCCTGCCAAGCAGAAAGCTATCACGGTTATTGGTGGCAATGAAAGATCTGCTTGCGCCCAAACAATTGAAGTTCCCTCTACATTTGCTGGTGATCAAGTAGAATGCTACATTTCATTTCAGAATGCAAACCAGTCGATCTTATCAAACAGCGTTTATGCTGGTCCAATCAACGTCTTTATTGATTAATCAGTTAAGGCTAAATGCTTAAAACCGCTTTCTTCCAGAGGGCGGTTTTTTTTATACAAAAATATTTGGTTGACTATATGTTGACTAAAATCAAAAACCAACATCGTATGATGTTGGTTTTTAGCATATTAGATAATTAAATCGTGGAGAATATCGGAATCGAACCGATGACCTTTTGACTGCCAGTCAAACGCTCTAGCCAACTGAGCTAATCCCCCTTTCGAGGCGACAAATATAGAAAAATATTTCATCTGCAACACTTTAACCAAACCCGAAAATCTGTCTTTTTCACCCTAAATCTGGCATATTTTGGGGATTTGCCAGATTTTTGCCAGAAAGCAACTGAAAATGAGCTGACTTTAGAAATGTTTAAATAGAATTCGTTTAAAATAAACGAATCAGAAGTTTCAATTTTGAACACCGATTGCAAAAGAATAAATAAATTAAATACAGTAAAAAACAAAAAGAGCCATTCCCATTTGGAACAGCTCTCTCTAAACACTACTGAAATTTAACCTATCTATTTTTCAGCTAACTTTCCTTCATCAATCAAATTCTGAACGACTTTTGCTTCTTCCCGATCTGCAACCCATTTGGTTAATGACTGGGCTTCCTTTTGATAGTCAATGTTTGCATCAGCATTGAAAATAAATTCTGAGGAATTCTGATTAACCGATTCTGCTTCGTTCGAACCAAACATTCTTTTATGAATCAACATGTGAATGGTTTTAGCTTCTTCACGGTCGGCAACCCATTTAGTTACCAATTGAGCTTCTTTCTGATAATCAATTCCTGCATTTACATCTTCATTAAATGCAAATTCTGTAGAATTTAGATTTTCAAAACTTAAAATTTTTTCATCCAGCGTTCTGGCACTGCGCAAAGTATTGTATCTTGATGCTGCATTGGCATTTAATACTCCAACTAATCCAAGAGCGCAAATAAGAATGAGTGTGCTAATTTTCGTTTTCATAACTTTATTTTTTAAATGTTTTTATTGTTTCTGGTTAATTACTGTTTCAATTTCGAATCAAATATACTTTGGCTTCAGTAGCTTTAAAGAATGGAATAGATAGTTAGCCGGTTTTTATCGGCAAATTGGGATATTTTAAGTTTTATTTACTCGTAAAAAGCTTGGTTTTCAAAAAATTGACTCGTTTTATTGAGGGATTGTAGTATACTCAAAGACTATTTCCGCACGTCTTTGAAGCTGAAGTATAAAAAGCCTGAATAAAATAAAACCACTAATTGAATTACAATTAATGGTTTTAAAACTATTTTATATAGAAATTAAATCAGGAGGTAGTTTAACTCTCTGGAAAAGTCATGCGGGAATAATGAATATTGTATGTCAAAAAGCTATTCCAGGCATTTCAACTGCCTCATTGCAATATCAAAATTCTTCAACAGGCTTACACCTTGACTTTTACCACCAACTTCCTGAAATACCATTTTATCAATTGGTGAAGCTTTTAATTTTTCAATTTCAGACGAAGTTAATGAATAGACCCCCATTACAAGTTCTGAGTTTTTGCCATTATTAAATTGGCTATTAGACAATTTTAGGTTCAATGATTGGCTGTTCTTAAGGACAACAATAAGCGGTCCGGCTAAATTTACAGCTTTCTTGGCATATTTAACATTCAAATTGAAATAGTAATTGGATCCAGACGCTGAAAAGGAAGCTCCTAATTCGAAACCAACGCCATTACCAATATTTTCGGCCTTCAGATACTTAAAAGTTACTCCGTTTGAACCTTTGCTTGATTGAACATTGCACTGTGAGTATCCTTGAAGCAAGGTTGAAAAGAATACCACTAATAAAACACCGATAAATTTTTTCATTGTGTTTTTGTTTAATAGTTAATGATTTTCAAAGTGTACACCTTTGTTTATACTAAGTTACAAAATCACCAATGAAAAATTGCAGTTCCAACAAACTAATCATTCCCCTTTTTCGGATATTTTTTCTGCAAAAAGAAGAAAACAGGTATCCCAAGGAATATGAGAATCATACCAATAGCAGCTTCGCGGGGGCGAGCGTCGATAGTATTAACAAACAATCCGATACAAAAAAGAATAAAAATGGCTGGCACAACCGGATATCCCCACACTTTATATGGCCGGTGCGCATCGGGCATTTTACGACGCAAGATAAATACACCCAATGTTGTGGCTCCGTAAAAGATGAAGACCGCAAAAATAATCATATCAGTCAGCTGATCAAAAGTTCCGGACAAAACCAGAACCGAAGCCCAGATTCCCTGCCACAATAGTGATTTACCTGGAACGTTCGATTTATTCAGTTGACCAATTCCTGAAAAGAAGAGTCCTTCACGTGCCATGGCGTAATAAGGGCGGGCTCCTGTAAGGATACTGGCATTGGTGCATCCAAGCGTAGTCAACAGTATCAATAATGAAATAAATAATACTCCACTTGTTCCCCAGAAACTTCGCACCGCCTCAACAGCAGCAATCTGATTTCCGGCCGCATGAACCTGTTCCAATTGTGGAATCGATAAAAGTGAAAGGTAAGTGACGTTGACAAGCAAGTAAATCGCAATTACAATAAATGTCCCGATCATGATTCCACGGGGAATGTCGCTTTTCGGGTTTTTAACTTCTCCTCCGATAAAACCGACCGAAACCCACCCTTGGTATGCCCAGAAAGCTGCCAGCATGGCCGTAAAAAAAGAGGAAAAAGTAACAGTTCCGTTAGTTAAATCTTTAGCATCCAGAAAATTTGCTGGTACGGATGAAACATGACTTAGACCAAAAACAACAATTACAAAAAGACCGGTACATACCAGTAATAAAATAGCTTTACTCACTCCTGCCCCGCTTTTTAAGCCTGAAATATTAAGCGAAGTCAGGAGCAAAATCAGGAAAATGGCAACGAGTTTAACACCAAAATCCTGAAAAGGGAAGAAAATTCCTCCAATCGTAAAATCCTGAAGTGAAGAAAGAAGGTTTGGTATAGGAATGATGCTGTTTAGCGATTGGGCAAAAACATAGGCCAAAGATGAGATCGTTGCGGTTTGGATGATTGTAAACAGCGACCAGCCATAGATAAACGCGAAAAATCGATTGTAAATTTTTTTCAAATAAACAAATTCGCCCCCGGTATCGGCCAATAATCCGGCAACTTCTGCATTACTCAGAGCACCAAAAAGGGTGATAATTCCACCAACAATCCACGCTGCAAGTATCCATGCCGAAGAATGAAGCTCTGCCGCCATCGGAGCAATTTTCTTATATACTCCTGATCCTATAATATTTGCGATTACAAAAATAATGACGTAGCCTAAACCGAGCGTCCTAACCAAATTCCGTTGATTACCCATTGTCAAGTATTTGAGAATAAATGAAGACCCTAAAGTAAGAAATTGCATTTAAGATTGTCTTATCTTTGACCGCTCAAATAAATTAAATATTCAAACGATTTCTCATTCCGGTTTATCCGGAATCAGGATTTCAATTGTAATTGTTATAACTATGATCGAAAACTCACCCATTATAGAAACTGCAGTTTTAGTCGGACTGATCACACAAAATCAGGACGAAAGTCAGGCAAAGGAATATTTGGAGGAACTTGAATTTTTGGCCGACACCGCTGGTGCTGAGGTGAAAAAGCACTTTCTGCAAAGGCTGGATATGCCAAACCACGCCACTTTTGTTGGCACCGGCAAACTTCAGGAAATTGGAGAATACATCAAAGCACACGACGTTGGAACAGTTATTTTCGACGATGACTTAAGTCCAACCCAGCTGCGGAACATTGAAAAAGCATTGGAATGCAAAGTACTCGACCGAACATTTTTAATCCTTGATATTTTTGCCCGGCGTGCACAAACAGCTCATGCCAAAACGCAGGTAATGCTGGCTCAATATCAATACATGCTACCTCGTTTGACCCGTTTGTGGACTCACTTGGAGCGCCAACGTGGAGGTATCGGGATGCGTGGCCCGGGCGAATCGCAGATTGAAACTGACCGCCGAATCATTTTAGATAAGATTGCGCTTCTGAAAGAACAACTAATAAAAATCGATAAACAGAAGGCCACACAGCGTAAAAACCGTGGGAAACTGGTTCGTGTTGCACTGGTTGGATACACCAATGTGGGCAAATCGACCATGATGAATTTATTGAGTAAATCAGATGTCTTTGCTGAAAACAAACTTTTTGCGACTCTCGACACCACCGTACGCAAAATGGTGGTCGGAAACTTGCCATTCTTGCTTGCCGATACCGTTGGATTCATCCGCAAATTGCCTCACGGATTGGTTGAATCGTTCAAATCGACCCTCGACGAAGTGCGCGAATCGGACATTTTGATGCATATTGTAGATATTTCGCATCCGGGATTTGAAGAGCAGATTGAAGTGGTGAACCGAACGCTGAGTGAAATTAAAGCCGGCGATAAACCTACGATTTACGTTTTCAATAAAATTGATGCATTCACTTACGTTGAAAAACATCAGGATGACTTAAGTCCACGCACCAAAAAGAATGTTTCTCTGGAAGAATGGGAAAATAGTTGGATGTCGAAAAACAATACTCCTTCGTTGTTCGTGTCAGCCACAATGAAACTTAACATCGAAGATTTGAAAATGTCGCTTTACGAAGAAGTGAAGAAAATTCATGTAACCCGATTCCCATACAATGATTTCCTTTACGATCCGAACTGGATCATCAAACCAGAAGAATAAATTGTTACAGCTTTCACTAGTCGGTGAATCCAATAAAACGCGAAATAAAAAAACCAGTCGATATGACTGGCTTTTAATATTTTAGCTTGTTGCGTTCTATTTGACCTCTCCGTTTTTAATCAGCCACTCGGCAATCTGAACCGCATTCAGAGCAGCCCCTTTTTTAATCTGATCGCCTACGCACCAGAATGTCAAACTTTTTGGATTTGACACATCTTTGCGGATACGACCAACATAAACATCGTCTTTTCCTGAAACGAACAATGGCATCGGGTAAACTTTCTGAGACGGATTGTCCAGAACAGTCAAGCCATCCAGCTTTTCCATTTCAGCTTTTACCAATTCAATATCCAACGATTCTTCCGTTTCGACCCAAACAGCTTCAGAATGTGCACGGGCAACCGGAATGCGTATACAGGTGGCGCTCACTTCAGCATCGGTATGCATAATTTTTTTGGTTTCCCAGTTCATCTTCATTTCCTCTTTGGTATAATCGTTATCGAGGAAAACGTCGATCTGAGGAATAATATTCATCGCCAACTGATATGGAAACTTCTGGATTGTTACTTCTTCGCCTTTGGCAACTTGCTGAATCTGAGTTTCCAGTTCGGCAATACCTTGTGCACCAGCACCGCTGGCAGCCTGGTAAGTAGCCACATGAACACGAACAATTTTCGACAAATCGTTGATCGGTTTCAAAGCCACCACCATCTGAATGGTTGAGCAATTCGGATTGGCAATGATGTTGCGCGGACGAACCAAAGCATCTTCCGGATTCACTTCCGGAACTACCAATGGGACATCACTGTCGTAGCGGAAAGCGCTTGAATTATCGATCATGATGGCGCCATATTTGGTAATGGTATCAGCAAATTCTTTTGAAATAGATGCACCAGCCGAAGTTAAGGCAATGTCAATGTCTTTAAAATCATCGTTATGCTTGAGTTCCTTTACAACCAGTTTTTTGCCTTTGAATTCATACTCGTTTCCAGCCGAACGGCCAGATCCAAACAAAACCAGTTCTTCGAGCGGAAAATTTCGTTCAGCCAAAACTTTCAAAAATTCCTGGCCTACCGCACCACTTGCACCTACTACTGCAACTTTCATTTCAATTTGTATTTATTTGTTATCTAATCTACTGTCAAACAATATTATTTGGCCATTTGATCAATTTTTGTTAAATTGAATCAATTTTCGCCTGCATTGTCGTCAAATAAGAATTCAAAAATAACGCTTTGCTTTTAATTTTTCAAAAAATGGCCAGATTTATTTTTATTTTTCCAATATTAGTTGTCTATTTTTTAACAATCGTAAGTTACGGCACTTTTGGAAAGTCAAAATCTGACCTCAATTCTCCTGCAAAAATAGAAACCTTCTCCGGAAATGACACAATCGCCATCGTTTTCACTACCGATTTCGAAAACAATTCTATTTCAGGATGGAAACAAACAACGGACTGGGAAGTTTCGGCTACGGAAAAGATCTCGGGAGCACTTTCACTAAAACACTCCACAAAGTCATCGAGCGGCAATTCAGCGATCTTTCATTCGGCAGGTTCAGATTGGAATGCTTCGGATATTGAATGGTCATTCAAACTGAAAAATGGAAACTGGGATCCATCATCGTCAAACCGATTCTGGTTTTATTTGAATGCCGACACCATCAGAACTGACCTGATTAACGGTATGGCAGTCGGTGTAAATATTTCCGGGAGCAGCGATCTGCTTGAACTCTGGCGAATCCGAAATGGCAAGGCTGATAGTTTGATCGTTCAAACCGATCTGGATTGGAACGCCTCAACCTTGGCTACCATCACTGTCAAACGAACGGTTCGTGGTGCCTGGACTCTTCAGTACCAAAAATCAGGAGAGGCAAAAAGTAAGCTTTTCTCTGGAAACGACCCATCAATTTCAGCATTCAAAAACACCGGTATTTATTTCAACTACACCCCCACCCGCGCCGGACAGTTGTGGGCCGACGACATTTCGGTCGTACAGCTTGCCTCAGAACTTTTCATTCAGAAACTTACGCTTATCAATTCGAATACGATAACCATAACATTCAATAAATCCATCAGTCAGGCTTCCATTCACTCCGGAAACTTCAAACTGACTGACGAAAACAATCAAAACATTCCTATCATTCAGGCAATGGCAACCAAAGGATCCGACAAATCGGTTGATGTCAGTTTTGGAAAAACCAGTGGAATTGAACTGAGTTTGTCCGTTTCCGGCATTTCCGATCTCTCCGGAAAATCAATGAGTCCAGACACCCGTTCTTTTTCCTACTCATTTTCTCCGGAAATTGGTTCAATCCTGATCAATGAGATTTTGTTTAATCCGCTTACAGGAGGAACTGATTTTGTGGAACTGGTGAATGTCTCAGAGCAAACAATTCCGGTTAATCGTCTAAAACTCGCTACCCGCGATGATATCCTGGCATTAAAACAAATTTATCCAATCAGCACCGAAAAGCGATATCTGAAACCCGGAGAATTTCTGGTTTGTACCAAAGACCCGACTATTCTAGCCTCGCAGTATATCACTTGTAATCCGGCCAGTTTTTGTGCGATGAAGTCATTTCCAAGTTATTCGGACGATGCCGGAACGGTGGTTTTACTGAACGACTCGCTCGAAGTTCTGGATGAATTCAGCTATTCAGCCAAAATGCACTCGCCCTTTCTGGCCGACGAAGAAGGAGTTTCGCTGGAAAGGATTTCACTGGATAAGCCAACCAACGACCGCACGAATTGGGCATCGGCCGCGGCATCTGTGGGTTTTGCAACGCCCGGATTACCCAATTCGCAAGCCGGAAGCGAAACTGAAATTCAGGATGAAATTACGCCTGAACCCAAAGCATTTTCACCCAACGGCGATGGTTATAACGATGAACTGAAGATAAAATTCAAGTTCAGTAAGCCTGGTTATATCGCCAATGTTCGGATTTTTGATGCAGTTGGGCGACAGGTCCGATTTCTGGTGAAAAACCAATCCCTGGCGCAGCAAGGAAGCTGGACATGGGATGGCAAAAGCGAATCGGGACAAAAGCTAAACATCGGAGTGTACATTATTCTTGTCGAAATTTTTGATCAGGAAGGGCGAACCAAAGCTTTTAAGATAACATGCACATTGACAGATCTGATGGATTAATAGGTTATGTTTTTCGGCATTTTACCCAAAAATCTAATGCAAAAGAATTAAATACATAAGACATTTATGTATGTTTGTTGAAAAGTTATAAAAATGGGAACGAATCAATTATACAAAGGAAGTCTGTCGACCATTATCCTGAAGCTGTTGGGCGAGAAAGGGCGCATGTATGGCTACCAGATTACGCAGGAAGTGAAAGCGATTTCGTCGGGCGAATATGTGATTACCGAGGGTGCCCTGTACCCCATGCTGCACAAACTCGAAGCACAGGGTTTGCTCACTGTTGAGATTGAAATGACGGGCAACCGGATGCGGAAGTATTACTCAATTACGAAAAACGGTAAAAAAGAAGTTGCTAACCTGATGACCGAAATGGAATCGTATATCCGTAACATGCAAAGTTTACTTAACCCCAAGATTAATCTGGCATGACCGAACGAAAACTTGCCCCGGAACAGATTGACAATCTTTTTGAACTTTGCGAATTTCACAATGTGCATTACTATGATGTTCAAATTGAACTGGTCGATCATATCGCATCGGCCATTGAGGTGCTTTGGGAAGCCAATCCAGAGCTTTCCTTTGAAGAAGCGGTATTTCAGGTTGGAGAGCAATTCGGTATTGAACCATTTTCCCATTCTTCATCAAATTCAATTCTACCATCAATTAATGGGTTGAGTTTTAGCAGAGAATCGGGTTTCGATGCCATCAAAGAAGCAAAGGAAAAGGAACTCCGAAGAAAATACGACCGCTTGCAAAGGAAATACATTGGCGAATTTTTTAAGCTCCCAAAGATCATCCTAACGCTTGCCATTACATTCGCGTTGTTTCTCGCTTTTAAATTTTCGAACAACGCCATTATATTAAGCTATTATGTTCAAGGATTTTATATACTCTCTTTAGCTATTTACCTGATCTTTATATATCCTAAAAAATTTCGCCTCAGCATTATAACTGGCAAATCGTTTTTATTATATGAACACTTCAGAAATATAAAAAGAGGAGCTATTGGTACTGGAGTGTCATCCGTCAATATATTAGCCCTTTTGAGAATAAATCCGCAATTCTTAAACAACATTTATTGGCAACTTTTTGTCGCCTTTTTTATTACTTTATCAGGAATTACTGTCGCGGCTATTTGTATTGATACTCCCAAACGCATCAAAGAAGACTTTATCCGCGAGTTCCCCCAATTCGTTAAATCCTGAAGCCATGACCGAACGAAAACTCACTCCGCAACAAATTGACGAGCTTTTTGCTTTTTGCAGCAAACGCAATGTAAAAGAATATGAAATTCAGGCAGAATTGGTTGACCATTTAGCGTCTTCCATTGAAGCCCAACTGAAGCAAAATACCTCGCTGTCATTTTATGAAGCCCTGGGCATTACCTATAGCAAATTCGGGGTGAATGGCTTTAAAGAGATTGTGAAGATTAAAAGAAAGATGTTCCGGAGGAAATACAACCTCCTTTTTCTAAAGTTTCTGGCTACATTTTTTCAGCTGCCACGCATCATTTTGACCATATTTCTAACGATATCAGTCTACTCTATTATTTGTTACTTCGATGAAAGCCGCCCAAAATTTGAGTTTATTGGTGTTTTGGCTATGCTCTTAAACCTGATATACTCGATCGTAATTCGTCGACCCTATCTGGAAAAGGGAAAAGCATCGTTTATGCTCGTTTATTACTTCAACCGGATAAGAATAAATACTGTAATTGTCCTCAATGGATTATTTATTGCAGCAATGCACACAAGCAAATATTTTGTAGTTCCGGACAATTTAGTGTTTAATTTTTTGATCTCGCTTTTTGTTATTTTAATCTTCATTACGACATATATTTCAATGATTTACATGCCTCGATTATTGAACAAACATTTTAAAGAACAATTTCCAGACTTCATATATTCTGTGCTGTAACAAAACATAACAACATTATACAAATACACAAAAGCTAAAAATCAACCCCACATGAATCAAAACCTTTTTTCACTCGCCTGGCGCGAAACGGTCAGGTCGGCCTACTGGGGCAAAAGCGTTGCCACCAATATCGGACTTGGCATTCTGGCCTTATATCTCTCGGCCAATTTCCTGTTTCTGGGACTTTTTGTCCCTAAAATATTGACCGAAAGCTTTCCCAACGCCGATCCGGTAAGCAAGTTAAATAGCATTGTCCTCGCCTATTTTGCCATCGATCTCATCGTTCGCCAGCTTTTACAGAAGTTACCAACCGTTAGTTTTAAACCGCTGTTATTGCTGAACATCCGCAGAAAAAAAATTGCCAATTATCTATTGGTTCGCTCGGTACTTAATTTTTTCAATGTGCTGCCATTTTTCCTATTGGTGCCAGTCACCATTAAGTTGGTTACCGAAACGCATTCAGGAATGGCAACCGCAGCATGGTTCCTTTCCTTATTTATTTTGGTTTTCAGCAACCATTTTCTGGCCATTTACCTGAAATGGAGGTTCAACGAAGCCGAATACGGGTTCATCATTTTACTCGTAGCACTTGCAGGTTTATTCGCCATCAACCACTTCGGAATCATTGATTTTTCAGGAGGAATGGGCAAACTGCTCGACCTGATTTTGCTTTATCCTGCAATTTCCATCGCGCTCCTGCTGCTTCCGGTGGTGTTCTATTTCCTGAATCGACAGTTCCTTCTTAGCCGCATGTTCATCAATATGCTTTCAGGAAAACAAAAGGAAGAAACGATACACGATTATTCGTGGCTCGACCGGTTGGGCGAAAACGGACGGTTTATTGCGCTCGAACTGAAGCTGATCTGGCGCAACAAACGTCCGCGATCTCTTGCTATGATGACCGGGCTTATGCTGTTCTACGGATTGCTGGTTTACAAAAATCAGCATGGCCAACCACCTCCTGAATTTATTTTCATATTGGGCGGGATCCTCCTGGTGGGCATGTTTTCGATTTCGTACGGACAATTTTTTCCAGCCTGGCACAGCAATTATTTTTCGATGCTCATGTGCCAGCGATTGACGATGAAACAGTTCCTGCGCTCATTCTACATGCTGGTTACAGTGATTTCCATTACGTGCTATTTTCTAACATTGCCTTATGCGCTGATGTATCCCAAAATAATTTACACCCATCTGGCTATGTTGCTATACAATTTGGGGGTCAACATCCCGATTATGTTTTTCATAGGCCTGTACAGCAAAAAACGACTCGATCTGAGCCAAGCGTCGGCGATGAATTACCAGGGAGTTGGCGCATCGCAATGGCTCGCCGGACTACCGATGATGCTGGTTCCCATGGGGCTGTTTTTCCTGAGCAAACTTGCTTTTGGCACCATTGGCGGCTATGCCGTTCTCGGAACGCTCGGATTCATTGGCATCCTGTTCCATTCGCTTATCATCGATTTTTTCTCGAAACAATACCGTAAACAAAAACATCAACTCATTAGAAACTACAAAAACTCCTGATCATGATCCAGATACAAAACCTCATCAAAGCATATAATAAAGAAATTGTCCTGAATATTCCTGAACTAACGATTGAAAAAGGCGAAATTTTCGGGCTGGTGGGCAATAATGGCGCCGGAAAAACAACTTTGTTCAACATTGTGCTCGACCTGATTACTGCCAGCAAAGGACAGGTTGTGAGCAAGGGCATCGTGGTGCGCGAATCGGAAGACTGGAAAGACTTTACCGGTTCGTTTATCGACGAAACGTTCCTGATTGGCTACCTCACCGCCGAAGAATATTTTGGATTTATAGCGGGATTACGCCGGATGAGCAAGACCGAAACAAGTATTTTTCTGGAAACGTACACCGACTTTTTCAATGGCGAAATTCTGGGCAAGAAGAAGTTTATCCGCGACTTCTCG
>Ga0302296_1000498_pt1 | contig 32716 bp, 28 predicted proteins | sample III_Fen_N3_1_FD_194546 | JGI IMG/M metagenome (GOLD analysis project Ga0302296, IMG submission 194546) | Peat permafrost microbial communities from Stordalen Mire near Abisko, Sweden - III_Fen_N3_1 | ecosystem: Environmental > Terrestrial > Soil > Wetlands > Permafrost | place: Sweden: Abisko... | reverse complement strand
GTATTCACTACTGGTCCTTCAATTAAATTAAGGAAAGTAACATCATCGTTAATCCCGCAAGTGAAACCATTTTTAGGCTCAGCTTGTTTAAGATTATCATAAACTGCAATGATTGTTTTAGGTGAAGTATCTTTCGATGCTAAACCGTAACGACCACCAACTAATGTAATACTTGGATCAGAAATTACACTTCTTACATCTAAGAATAAAGGTTCTGCTGTTGCACCTGGTTCTTTTGTACGATCAAGTACGGCAATTTTCTTAGCTGTTTTTGGTAAAACTGATAAGAAATGTTTCGCAGAGAATGGACGATAAAGATGTACATTGATAACACCAACTTTTTCTCCTTTTTTTGTTAAATAGTCAACAGTTTCTTTTATTGTTTCACAAACTGAACCCATTGCAATAATTACGTATTCAGCATCAGCTGCACCATAATAATTAAAAGGTTTGTAGTCGCTACCAATAAGTTTGTTAACTTCATTCATGTAATGTTCAACAACACCTGGAATTGCATCGTATGCTTTATTACAAGCTTCGCGAGCTTGGAAGAATACGTCTGGATTTTGAGCAGTTCCCTTAGCGGTTGGATTCGCTGGGTTTAATGCACGATCGCGGAAACGTTTCAATGCATCTTGATCAACTAATTTTGCTAAATCATCATAATCCCATGATTGGATTTTTTGAATTTCGTGCGAAGTACGGAAACCATCGAAGAAATGTAGGAAGGGCATACTTGCTTTGATTGAAGCAAGATGAGCTACTGCTCCTAAGTCCATAACTTCTTGAACACTTGCTGAAGCTAACAGAGCAAAACCTGTCATTCTTGTAGCATTGATGTCCGAGTGATCACCAAAAATTGATAGAGCATGACTCGCTATACAACGTGCACTTACATGAAATACGCAAGGTAATTGCTCACCTGCAATTTTATACATGTTAGGAATCATAAGGAGTAAACCTTGAGATGCTGTGTATGTAGTTGTTAGAGCACCAGCTTGTAACGAACCGTGTACAACACCTGCAGCACCTGCTTCACTTTGCATTTCAACAACACGAACGGTTTCTCCGAAAATATTCTTTTTGCCTGCTGCAGACCATGCATCTGTAAATTCTGCCATATCAGAAGATGGGGTAATAGGGTATATTCCCGTTGCTTCTGTAAACGCATACGATACGTGAGCCGCTGCATAATTACCTTCACAGGTCAAAAATTTTCTTTTATCAGCCATAGTTAAATTACTGTTTATAAATAAATTGACACTAATTATTCTTTCTTGAATGTTATCCAAAAAATGTCCGCTAAGATACAGTAATTCATTTAATTTCCATAATTCTTACTTTTTTTTTAAATATTTTATTCATACGTAAGTGGTTGTATACCTTTTGTGGAGGGACTTTATCGATTTATCAACAATCTTTCAGTTGTGATTTTTAATTAAAATGTCACTTGTTATTTTTATAAAATACAATTTTTACTTCTCTTTTTCTCTTTTCAATAATCGTATATTATTTATTCTATTTATAATTTAAATAGAGCTGTTATTGATTGTAATTAAGTACGATATCCATTTATTTTACTAACGAAAAGACAATAGAATTTTAAAGAATAATGAAATCTAAATTACTTAATTTTAAAGAATGATGTAACTTAGCGACCTTTAAAATATAATTTGCAAATAATCTCAATCGTATGATTTCTTTAATACTAAAGCATTCCCGTTATCTCTTTTGTCTCATTGTAATGCTTTTCTTTTTATCTGTTAAACCAGTAAACGCATTTATTCCTATAACCACTGATACTAAGGTTAGCCTTATAACTTGTGGTGCTGGATATGAAGTATATTCCATGTATGGGCATACGGCTTTGCGTGTTAAAGATACAAAATTGGGGTATGACTACATTTTTAATTATGGTGTGTTTTCACTCCAAATGGACAATTTTGCTTACCATTTTGTTAAGGGTGAAACCGATTATCAAGTTGTAATTACAACATATGATTCATTTATTCAAGAATATGTTGACGATAATCGTGAGGTTTATGAAAACGAGTTTCAACTAACAGATTCAAGTAAACGATTAATTGTTGATTATTTAGAATGGAACTTACAGCCCGAAAACAAAGTATATCGGTATAAATTTTTTAGCGATAATTGTGCAACTCGTATTCGCGATATTCTCGAAAAAAATGCCGAAATACAATGGAATACAAATTCCGAAAATCGAATTAAACCTCCTCAATCAGGTCAATTTTCTGTAATTATAAATGATTATTGGAGAACGAAAACTCAATATACATTTCGCGATATAATTTTAATCTATCAATCAAAACTTCCATGGATTAATGCTGCAATTCAAATTCCTATTGCTGCTCCTGCCGATACGCATTTAACCTATCGTGCAGCAATGTTTTTACCCGATTTTTTGATGGATGCTGTTCAAAATGCAACAGTAATTAATAATGGTAAATCTATTCCTCTCGTAAAACCAGCATTACAATTACTAGTGCCTAATACTAAAACATTGCCAGCTAAGAGCTCAATTATTAGTTCTCCTTTTGTTGTAATAACATGTATCAGTATTCTTTTGTTTTTAATAACACTTTTAGGAATTTATCGTCGACGCCTTTATCGTTTTATCGACTGTTTTCTCTTATTTGTTACTGGAATCTTTGGTGTTTTATTGATTTTTATGTCTTTTATTAGTGTACATGAAAGTATGCGTCCAAATTTTAATCTTTGGTGGGCTTTCCCATTAAATTTTATAGCATTCTTTATTGCACTTTATAGCTCTCGTTTTTTGATTAAATATTATCAATATTTGTCTATTGTTTATGGTTTATTCTTTTTTTCATTACCATTTATACCTCAAACAATACCATTTATTCAATGCGTTTTCCCTTTGCTTATACTCTTTCGTTTTATCGCTTATAAAAGTTTACAAAATGTAAGTGACAATAAATAATAACTTTTGTCGTTTTGACATTCTTAAAGTAAAAAATGAATTTAGTTATTGATATAGGTAATACAAGAGCAAAACTATCTGTTTTCAATGGAAATAGAATTGTTAATCAAACGGTTTTCAATTCTGTTACAAAAGAATTAATAATGGAATTGTTGAATAAAAATAAAATTACAACAGTTCTTTTTTCTTCTGTAGCTAAAAATGTTGATCCATTAATTGATTTTGTAAATTCTAAAGGTGCAAGGTGTATTGTTTTTGATCATAACACTAAAATTCCAATTGAAAATACATATAAAACACCACAAACTCTTGGACTCGATAGGTTAGCTGCTGCAGTGGGGGCTAACGAACTATTTCCCAATCAAAATATTGTTATTATCGATGCAGGTACGGCAATAACTATCGATTTTATTAATGCAGAGAATCAATTTGTTGGTGGTAATATTTCACCCGGTTTAAATACCAGATATAAAGCATTGCATAATTATACAAATAAATTACCTTTGCTCGAACTTAGAAATGAATGGTCTGTTCTTGGTACAGATACTGAAACAGCAATTACTTCAGGAGTTCAACAAGGAGTTGTTTTTGAGATATTTGGTTATATTGACTGGTTTATTCGACAATATGGCAATGTGAAAACAATTATTACGGGTGGAGATGCTGAATTATTAGCAAAAAATATTCAATATTCAATCATCGTTGAACCCGATTTAGTATTAAAAGGATTAAACAGAATAATACAATATAATGCAAATTAAAAATAGCTTACTTACAATAGTTTTTCTATTAACTATTACTTGCTTACAAGCCCAAAAAAGTTCAACTTCACCGTATTCTCGTTTTGGATATGGTTTGCTCAACGAAAATTCTCTTGCTTTAGGACAGTCTATGTCAAATACAGGAATTGCAATTCGTTCAAATAATCATTTGAACTTTTTAAATCCTGCTTCATTTACAGCAATCGATTCATCTCATTTTATTTTTGAAGTTGGTGTTAAAAATCAATTAACGAAATTAAGTATCGATGGTGAAAGTACCAAACGATCAACCTCTAATATGGAGTATCTTGCAATGGGATTTCCTGTGACTCGATGGTGGGGAATGGGTATAGCTCTTTTGCCTTTTAGTAAAATTGGATATTCATTTGTTCAAAATCAAACATTAGCGGATGCTTCAACTGTCAAATATCATTATGAAGGCTCTGGAGGTAGTACTCAAATACTAATGGCGAATTCATTTAAACCACTTAAAGGTTTATCTATTGGTATAAATTCAGGGTTTATATTTGGGGAAATAACACGTTCTGCTTATAATTCAATAACATCAAATAGTCTTGCAAATAATGTTGCAAAAAATGCTGTTATAGATATTCATGGTTTTTACTGTGAAGCAGGAATTCAATATGAATATAAGTTGAATGCGAAAAAAACATTAATTGTAGCTGCATTATTTGCACCGAAACAAATTATTAAAAGTCAAAGTTTAGAAGTTGTTACTGATGGTACAAATCTGTATGAAAATAATTCAGAAAAAACTCAAAATAACGATTTACCAATGAAAATAGGTTTTGGAATTGGGTTACAACAAAAAGATAAACTACAATTTGGTTTAGATTTAAAATATCAAGATTGGACAAATGCAAAAATATATGGAGTTAAATCAAATAATTTTCAAAAATTAAAATCTTTAAATGCAGGAACAGAATATCTTCCCAATAAATTTGCATCTCACGGCTATTATAATAGAATTCGATATCGAATTGGAGCTCGTGTAACGCAAACAAATTTAGCATTGACTGAAAATGAATCCGACACTAAGCTATACTCTGTAAATGAAGCATCTGTAAGTTTAGGATTTGGATTCCCTTTGAAAATGTCAGCAAATAATGTAAATTTGTCACTCGAATATGGAAAAAGAGGCACAAGTAAAGTTACTTTGCCTAAAGAAACATTTTTTATTATAAATTTGAATTTTACATTAAACGAAAATTGGTTTAATAAATATAAGATTAAATAGAAATTTGTAAATCTATGTTTGAACATGCGTAGATTTTAGAATATTAAAATTAATTACTATGATTAGAAAAATTACATATTACGGTTTATTTGTATTAGCTTTATGTTTTCAAACAATTGTAAAAGCTCAAGATTCAGATTCAGATGGCGATAGTTTAGAATGTAATCAAGCATATACTAAATTTAATGATGCATTTGAAAGTAATGATTTGCCCGTTGCTTTTGCTGGTTGGCGAAATTGTATAGGTCTCTGTCCTAAAGCAAATATTAATATCTATATAAATGGCGCAAAAGTTATTTCTGGCCTAATAAAAGTAGAAAATATTGAGAGTAGAAAACAAGAATTAATTGATACTTTAATGTTTTTATATGATACCAGAATTTCTAATTTCAATCAAGAAGGTAAGGTTTTAGGTTATAAAGCCGAAGATATGTATTTCTATCAACCAACTAAATTAGATGAAATTTATGAAATGCTAGGGAAATCTGTTTCTTTAGAAGGTAAAAAATCGAGAGGTGGAGTCCTAAGTGCATATTTTAAAGTAGCAACCGAAAAATATAAAAAACGTCAAATCTTAAAAGAAGAAGCTATTGAAGTATATGGTACTTCACGTTTATATATTGATGCAAATCTTGCTAAAGACTCAACAGATAAATATTATAAGAAAGCAAAGACTGAAGTTGATGAACTTTATGCAAAAGAATTTAAGTTAGATTGTTCCGCAATATCGTCTTTATATGGCTCAATGTATGAATCAAATAGTACATCGGTTCCTTTTTTAAGAAAATTAGAGTCAATTCTTGTTGCTCGAAATTGCACAAATAGCGATTTATATAAGCTAGTTGAAACTAATTTAATCGAGCTTGATCCAACATCTGAATCTCTTGAGAAAATTGCAAAAGAGTATTTAGCACAAAATGATTTACCTAAAGGTATCGAAACATATAAAAAAGCAATTGCTAAAGAAACGGATAATGATCGAAAAGCAGAAATGTATTATAATTTAGCTGTGGCTACAAAAGTAAATCATGCTTTGTCAATTATGTTCTGTAATAATGCAATTCAAGCTAGTTCCACCTATGCTCGTCCTTATTTATTAATGTCTCAGTTATATGCGAAAGGATCTGGACGTTGTGGAAGCGGTGATGTAAAACGTGCATTTATTCAAAAATCAATGTATTGGGCTGCTACTGATAAATGTGAAACAGCAAAAAGTGTTGATCCTAAATTAACCAAAGAAGCAGATGCTTTAATTGCAGAGTATCAATTAAAATATCCAACACAAGAAGAAATAGAAAAAGAAGGACTTAACGTTGGTGACTCATATGCAATAAACTGTTGGTTGACTACAGTTACAACCGTAAGAGCCAAAAAAATTGTAGAACAACCTAAAGTCGAAGAACCTAAAAAATAAAATTATTAGGTGATTCAAAATAAAAATATGTATCTTGTTGTAAAAGCTATAGTTGTGGCTTTTATTCTCTCATCTTGTTCAAACGATATTAAAACAGTTAATCTTGTAACTAAGAAAGAAACGTATCCAGATTTATCTGCTAAAAAAGTTTCATTTTTATATACGGATTCAGGACTAATTCGTGCTAATATTTCTGCACTTGAGCTCCGTCGTTTTACGAATATTGAGAAACCTTATATGGAGTTTCCGCGTGGGATAAAAATTGTTTATTTTAATATTTATCCAGACACTAATTCTCGAATTTCATCGAACTATGCAATTCGATGGATTAATGATAGGAAATGGGAAGCAAAAGGAAATGTAATTGCACGAAATTCTAAAGGCGATATTCTTAATACTGAATATATGGTTTGGGATGAAAAAAAAGAAATTATATATTCTGATAAATTTGTAAAAATTTCGACAGGAACAGATGTCATTTTAGGCGAAGGGTTTGAAGCTGATCAAACGTTTGAACGATGGAAAATTTTGAAAGTAAAGGGAACAATTTCAATTGAAAATAATAAGTAAATAAATTATGGCAAAGATAAATGAACAATTTCGACTAATTGTTGAATATACTTGGCTTGTAATTGCAGTAGTCTCAATTGCCACTTCAACTCATTCAGCTTTTCGAAATGGATTGATTCATAAAGACACAATTAGTTTTTTCTTTATTTCAATAATTGCATTTTTAATGTTTTTATTCCGCAGAAACTATCGGAAAAATAAAAAATAAGAATCTATAATACTTTTATCATAAAAAAAAGCTCGAAAAGGGAATAATACGTAAATTTTTATATATTTGCGTTCTTCAAAAAAGTAACATTATAATATTAAGAAAAATGCTTTCAATTCAAAAACTTCGCAACAAAGCTGGATTATTAATCACCATTGTAATTGGTCTTGCCCTAGTGGCATTTGTTTTAGGGGACATAATGAATCCTAAGAAATCTTCGCTTTTCTCAAAAGACAATATTGTATTAAAAGTTAATGGACAAAGTGTTCCCTCGACTGAATATTTCGATTTGCAAAAACAATTAGAGTCTAATTATCAGTCAAATGGTCAAACAATTGATGATAATACAAGAAATATGATAGCAATGCAATCGTGGGATCAATTATTACGCCAAGTAGTATTACAACAAGAATATGAAAAATTAGGACTAGGTGTGAAAATTGAAGAACACGGTATTATTGGAATCACACCAAAAGAAATTAGAGATTTGATTGTTGGAAATAATGTAGATCCTCAAATTCAACAAATTTTTAGAAATCAAGAAACAGGTGCTTTTGATAAGTCATTAGCTCTTAATTTCTTGCAGAATATGGATAAAGATCCTGAAAAAAAACAAATTTGGTTAACAATCGAAAAACAATTGATTGAAAACAGAATGGCTACAAAATATGCTGCATTATTGACCCAAGGAATAAATACAACAACCGTTGAGGCAAAAATGTTAGTTAAAGAGAAAAGTCATAAAGTTGATATTTCATATGTTCAAGTACCATTTTTTACAATGCCTGATTCGTCGTTTAAACCTACAACAGATGAACTTGAAGCATATTTAAGCAAACATAAAGATGAATTTAAACAAGAAACTTCGAGAGATATCGATTATGTTGTTTTTGCTGTAAAAGCTTCACAAGCTGATGTTCAGGCAATTCAAAAATCAGTTTCAGATTTAAGTAAAGATTTTAAAACAACTGAAAATGATGAAAATTTTGTAAACTCAAATTCTTCAGTTGGATTTGATAGCAAATTCCACAAAAAAGGAACTTTACCAGCTGCAATCGATTCATTTGCATTCAATGGTTCAAAAGGTGATATGTGTGCTCCTTATTTCGATGGTGAATATATTAAAGTAAGCAAGATTTCTAAAATTCAATTACTTGCTGATTCTGTAAAAGCTCGTCATATTTTAGTTACTTCGCCTAATGCTAAACAAGTTATAGATTCATTAAAAGGAGCTATTGAAAAAGGAGAAAACTTCTCAGTTTTAGCTTTTAAATATTCTGAAGATAAAGGTTCAAAAATGAAAGGTGGAGAACTTGGATGGTTTAAAGAAGGTCAAATGGTTCGCCCATTTAATGATACTTGTTTTATGGGTAAAGTTGGTAAATTGTATGTTGTTCCTACTCAATATGGTTTTCATTTAATTGAAATCCAAGAAAAAGGAGTTGAAACGAAGAAAGTTCAGTTAGCAACTTTAGCTGCTAAAATAGAAGCAAGTACTGCAACAAGAAATAAAATTTATGCCGATGCAAACAAATTTGCTGGTGAAAATAATACAGCTGCATTATTTCAGAAATCAATAGAAACTAATTCTAAAGTTGATAAACGAGTTGCAACAGAGCTAAAACCTGCCGATAGAGTTATTTCAGGCTTAGAGTCTGCTCGTCAAATTGTTCGATGGATGTATGAATCTAAAAAAGGAGATGTTTCTTCGGTATTTGATTGTACTAATAGTTTTGTAGTTGCTTGTATTAAGGCAACAAGAGAAAAAGGTGCTGCTGAATTAGAAAGTGTTAAAGGACAAATTGAGCCAGAGGTTATTAAAGAAAAGAAAACTGCAAAAATTCTTGATGAAATTTCTAAAGCAGGATCTTTTGTATCATTATCGGATCTTGCTACAAAACTAAAAAATGTACAAGTACGTGATGCTGCAGGAATCGTATTTTCAACTTCAGGAGTTGCAGGTGTAGGATTAGAACCAAGCGTTGTTGGTGTAGCTACAGTTTTACCTGCAGGAAAGATCTCAAAACCAGTAATTGGAAATAGTGGTGTATTTGTACTAGTCGTAAATAAAGTTGACGAAACTCCAGTTTCAGACATAAAATTAGAGCAAGATCAACAAACAAGAATGAATAAATCTCGTTTCGGATATTATAGTTTTAATGTATTGAAAGATAAGTCTGATATCGTTGATAATCGTATATTATTTGAATAATAAACTTGAAAATTACAAAAGGGGAGTTTGTTTATTTGCAATCTCCCCTTTTTTTTTAGTTTTGCATAAAATTGTTTTACACAATTGCATGTAATTAAAAATGATGTAGTATATTTGACTACAAATTAATGTATTATACCACTTTAGAACATTGTTATGAAGAAATTATTATCAGTTTTGCCTGCATTTATTTTGTTAGCTCTTATTTTTGGCTTAAGTAATTGTACAACTAAAACAAAACCATGTGATTGTTGTCGTGCATTTGGTGGAAGTACCGTTTGGTATGATACAGCAACTGGTGATTCAATTAAAGTCCCAAGTGCATTTACTCCTAGTAATTTAGCTTTTTGTGATTCAAATACTCTTGATATCAATGGAAATTTAACAACTGCAGGATGTAATGCAAATGTTGATTCTATTTATAATGATAAGTTAAATCAATCTCTATATATTGAAGGAATTGAGAAATATCCAAATAATTTATTAATAATTCGTGATGCAGGAACAGATACAACATCAATTGGCCGTTTCACAAATTACACAAATTCGAAGACAAGAGTATTTAATGGTACTACTGTAGATTATACACTTCATGGAACTAGCAGACAAAGACAATTAAAATCTGGTAGATATAAATTTATCCTTCAAATATATGGTGATGCAAAGCATTCATTAGCATTAAGAAAGGATAGTATTGCTGGTTATTTTTGTTTAATAAGACAGATGTCTTTTTGTAATGTTGGCTGTGAAGGACATGAGAAACTTGATCCTTTAATTAAGTAGTTTTTTTCTTAAAAAATATGTTGATATATTTCTTATTTTTTAAGAAAAGATATCTATATTTGCCCTCCCAAAATGGTTTGGAATAAATAGTTAGTTCAGTTTAAATATAAATTATAAAAAAATGACAAAAGCAGATATCGTGAACGAAATTTCTAAAAGTTCAGGAATTGAGAAAGTAGTTGTTCAAAAAACAGTTGAATCAATGATGGATGTAATTAAAGATTCTCTATCGAAAGGAAACAATGTATACTTGAGAGGATTTGGAAGCTTCGTAATAAAGAAAAGAGCTAAGAAAACAGCAAGGAATATCTCTAAGAATACTACAATCATCATTCCAGAGCATAATATTCCTTCATTCAAGCCTGCTAAGACATTTGTAGGAAGCGTTAAAGTTAAAGTAAAATAATTTAGGAGGACAAGATTATGCCAAGCGGTAAAAAAAGAAAACGTCATAAGATGGCAACTCACAAACGTAAGAAAAGACTAAGAAAAAATAGACATAAAAAGAAATTACGTTAGTATAAAATAATTAATAAGTAGTAATCCTTTAGAACTATCTGTTCTAAAGGATTATTAATTAGTAAGCACGTGATATCGCACTTTGTTGATAATCACAATGAAATAAGGAGATTTTTCGGTTGAGTAAAGAATTAATAATAAGTGCCAATTCAAGTGAGGTAAATATTGCCCTCTTAGAAGATAAGGGACTTGTAGAGTTAAATAAAGAACGTAGCAGCACTAAGTTTGCTGTTGGTGACGTTTATCTTGCAAAAGTTAAGAAGATTGTTTCGGGCTTAAATGCAGTGTTTGTCGATTTAGGTTATGAAAAGGACGCATTCCTTCATTATCATGATTTAGGCCCTCAATTTAGCTCATTGAGTAAATTCTTGAATTTGGCTTTGTCGTCAAATAAAACCATTAATTTTAACTCTTTTGAATGCATACCTGACATTGATAAAAATGGTAATATTTCTGATGTTATCAAATCGGGACAATATATTCTTGTTCAAGTTGCGAAAGAACCTATTTCTACTAAAGGTCCACGATTGAGCTCTGAAATCTCAATTGCTGGTCGTAATATTGTTTTAATTCCTTTTTCTGATACGGTTTCTATTTCTAAAAAAATAGAATCGTATGATGAAAAACAAAGATTAAAACAAATAATAAGCAACATTAAACCTAAAAATTATGGTGTGATAGTTCGTACTGTTGCTGTAGGACATAGTGTTGCTGAGTTAGAAGATGAACTTAAAGGTTTGATTAAAAAATGGGAAACTGTTGTTCAAACTTTATTTAGTTTCAGAACTCAAACTCCAAAATTAATGATTAGCGAATTAGATAGAATTACATCTACTTTACGTGATATCTTAAATCCATCGTTTTCGAGTATTGTTGTTGATACAAAAGAGATCTATAATGAGATTAATGAGTATTTACATAATATCGTTCCCGATAAAGAAAAAATCCTTAAGCATTATACTGGAGCTATTCCTGTTTTTGAACATTATGGCGTGGAAAAACAAATTCGCTCGCTTTTTGGCCGACATGTAGCTATTAAAAATGGAGCTTATATCATTATTGAACATACCGAAGCTCTTCATGTAATTGACGTGAATAGTGGAAATCGCACTAAGTTTGAAAAAGATCAAGAGTCGAATGCTTTTGATGTAAATAGTTCGGCAGCAATTGAAATCGCTCGTCAATTAAGACTTCGCGATATGGGTGGAATTATTGTCGTTGATTTTATCGACATGAAAGATCCTGAAAATAAGAATAAATTATTCGAAGTTCTTAAACAAGCGATGTCTGAAGACAGAGCAAAACACAATATTTTGCCATTAAGTAAATTTGGCTTGATGCAGATTACTCGTCAACGCGTTCGTCCTGAAAATAATATCCACAATATGGAAGTTTGTCCTTGTTGTTCGGGTAAAGGAGAGATTTCACCATCTGTTAATTTAGTTGAAAAGATGGCTGATGATGTTAACCACATTTCAAAGGTTCTAAAGAAAAAATCGGTGACTTTAATGGTTCATCCTTTTATTGCTGGCTTTTTGAAAAAAGGTATACTATCTATTGCTTGCAAATGGACACTCAAAAATAAAATGTTGGTTAAAGTTAAAGCTATTAGTTCTTACAACTACTTGGAATATCGATTCCTTGATGCAAGTGGAGAAGAGATTGCACTTTAAATTCGATATTTAATTTTCATTTATACTTTTTAAACTTTAGTGCATTTTACATTTTATTCTTACTAAGTAATTGGTTTAACTAATACCTTTTGCTTGTATTGTTTCCTTTGAATTGCAATTTTCAAGCATTATTATTTGAACGATTCTACTACCGATATTATCAATCAAATCATTTTTGTATGTGTATTTATATATTTAGACTATTACACATACATTAAATAACGACTAAGTTTAATTTTCGTATTAGCTTATTTTACTCTGATTTGTCATAAAATCGTATTCTCATTTATTAATTCATTATATTTGATTTAAACTAACTATTAGTATATCAATTAATATTGCATCTAATGAGTTTGAATATTTCAAATCTGAAAGAATCGAATGCTTTTTTATCTGTTTTATTTGATAATTTGACTTCGGCAATTTTTTTAGCTGATACTGATTATAAGGTTAAAACAGTAAATCATTCTTTTGAAATTCTATTCAACAAACGGAATGAAGCAGCCATTGGACAGTTATGTGGAGATGTTTTAGGTTGTTATTATACAATTGCAGAGAAATCAAAATGTGGAACAACTTCGCACTGTAATACCTGTGAATTGAGAGCTAGCATTCGCGATACATTTTTGAGTAAAAACGATCAATCTCGAAAACAATTAAGTCGTGAATTTTTAATTGATTCTATTAAAACACTAAAACATTTACAATACTCAACTCGCTATATCAAATTCGATAATAATGAGATGATTGTTCTTATCGTTGATGATATTACTGATATTATCAATCAGAAAAATGAATTAAAAGAAAAGAATAGGGAAATTATTGCAAGTTTGCGTTATGCTAAGAAAATACAATCGAGTTTATTGCCTTGTGAAGATGTTTTAGCTACGACAGTAAGCGAAAGTTTTACCATTTTTATGCCTAAAGATATTGTCAGTGGCGATTTTTATTGGGTATATAAAACGAACGATTATCTTTATTGTGCAGTTGCTGATTGTACTGGTCATGGTGTTCCTGGTGCATTTATGAGTCTGTTGGGTATATCTTTTCTGAATCAGATTTTAAGCGAAATGGGTACGGTTGCACCTTCTTTAATTTTAGATCGTTTACGGATATTGATTGTTGATGTTTTTAAACAACAGGGAAATGAGATAAAAGATGGAATGGATGTAATTCTTATTGCATTGAATACCAAAACACTTAAATGTCAATATTCTGGTGCAAATAATTCATTGTATTTTGTCCGACATTTGAGTTCAGAATTTGAAGAATTACTTCCAGATAAAATGCCTATAGGTTTATATGAAAATATGAGCCCTTTCACAAATAAGACGATTCAACTTGCAAAAGGTGATATACTTTATTTACGAACTGATGGTTTTGAAGATCAATTTGGTGGTCCACAAGATAAAAAATTCTTATCAGGACATCTTAAAGATTTACTTTTGAATATATGTAAAAAAACGATGGTAGAACAAAAAGAAATTCTTTTAACTACGTTTGATAAATGGAAGGATGATTCATTTCAAATTGATGATGTAACCTTATTAGGATTAAAGGTTTAGATTATGCTTCATTCTTCTCATAAAACTCGTCGATAGGTAAGCCTCTTTGAGCTGCTGCAGAAGTGGCAAGGACATCGCAACGTTCATTTTCTTTTATATTGGCGTGACCTTTAATCCAAACCATGCGTATGTTTTGCGTTTTAGCAATTTTGATATATCGCATCCATAAATCGGGGTTCTTTTTATCTTTAAATCCTTTTTTCACCCAGCCATCAACCCATTTTTTATCTATTGAGTCGACTACATATTTGGAATCGCTGTAAATGGTAACATTATTACCTTCTTGCTTTAGTGTTTCGAGACCAACAATAACGGCAAGTAGTTCCATGCGATTATTTGTGGTGAGTCGAAAGCCACCATTTAATTCTTTGCGAAACTGACCCGACATTAAAACTACGCCATAACCACCTGGACCTGGATTTCCGGTGGCTGCACCATCGGTATACATTATGATATCGGCCATATTATTGCACTATAGTCATTTCGTTTACTAAATGTGTTGCTCCTGCAAATTTGTCAATTACAAATAGAACATATCGTATGTCGACATTAATCGTTTTTTGCATTTTGGGTTCAAATTTGGTATCACCACTTAATGCTTCCCAGTTGCCATCGAAAGCGATACCTATAAGTTCTCCTTTGGCATTCATAACTGCACTTCCTGAGTTACCTCCAGTAATATCGTTGTTTGTGGTAAAGCAAACACGCATGGTATCATTTTGACTGTATCGACCATAATCGCGCTTATTGTAAAGGTCTTTTAACTTTTGAGGTACTTTAAACTCACTATTGGTCGAATCTTCTTTTTCCATTACGCCCTTTAGTGTGGTGTAATAGTTATAATACACAGCATCGCGTGGTTTATAGTCGCCGACTTTGCCATACGTAAGACGTGGTGTTGAATTAGCATCGGCATAGAACAATGAGTCGGGATAAATGGTTTGAAGTCCTTTGAAGTATAGTAGCTTCGCTTGTTCAAATTTGTTTGCAAATACCGATTTTTTTAAGCCAATGGTTCGGAATATTTCCAAGATGCTTATCATATCGTTATAAACTTGATCTTTATCTAGTTTATTGTATTCGTTATTTTTAATGATTTCTCGCATTTTCGTTGAGTCGAGTAATAGCGTTTTCTTATATGTTTTATCGCAATACTTAATAACATTGCCATTATATTTGCTCACAATTGTTTTAATAAAAGCAGGGTAGTAAGATGGGTCTACTTTTTTAATGAATAATTTGATTAAATTGTAATAAAGTTGTTTGTCTATTTCAACGCTGTAGTTCTTATAGAAATCGTCGAATTTAGAATTTAATTCGTTTAAAACATCTTTAATGGCAACTGAATCTTGCGGATTGCGATCGAGCGTTCGTTTTGTGTCGTAAAAGTTGTAGGCAAACTCAAATAATTCGGGGCCTTCAAATAAATCCTCTAATACATAATCGTAGGCTGTTTGATATTGTTTTCGAAACGAGAAATAGTTTTGGATATCATCGAAAACACTTCCATATTCTGCTTTACGAGCCGAGTCGCCTTTTTCTATCCATTGTTTAAATCGTTTTTCTTCTTCACGTTTTTCTGATATGATATTGAGCTGTAATAGTGCTTTATTTTCGCCCATAAAGTATTTCCAGTAATTGCTCGAAGAATTGTATTTATCGCAATATTTGATTTTTAAAGCCGGATCTGATTCCATGAATTTACGAATAATGTCGAGTTTCATGGTTCTGATTATTACTCTGTTTGCATTCGAAAATGTTTTGTTGTCTATAGCAAACGATGTCATATATCTATCTGTTGATCCAGGGAAACCCATTATCATTGCGTAATCATCTTTTTTATATCCTTTTAAAGATATTTTGAGATGATTGTTCGTTTTTAAGGGAATGTTTTTAGCTGTATAATCCGATGGATTTCCTGCTGTGTCGGTATAGATTCGAAGCATACTAAAATCACCAGTATGGCGTGGCCACATCCAATTGTCGGTGTCGCCTCCAAACTTACCAATCGATTCTGGTGGTGCTCCTACTAAACGAATATCTGTGTAGGTTTTGTAAATGAAAAGGTAATATGCATTTCCATCGAAAAATGGGGTAATGGCTGCGTTATGACCTTTTGATTTATTTCGGTCTTGGATTTTTTCTACTAACGAATCGATAAAAGCTCTTCGTTTAGAGAGTGAAATTGCTTGTGATTTTGGTAATATACTGTCGGTAACATCAACAATTTTAACTAAAATAGATGCTGCAACACCTTGGTTTTGGAGTTCTTCGGCATAGGTTTTTGCCCAAAATCCATCGCGAACATAGTTGCTCGTAAGGTTTGAATGCTTTTGAATCATTTCGAATCCGCAATGGTGATTTGTTAAAACTAATCCATTTGACGAAACTAATTCGGCTGAACAAAAGAATGAAGTAGGGTCGCTTGTAAATGAAAGTCCAATAATACCATCCTTTAAACTAGAATGATTGATACTGTAGATTTGATCTGCTGTTAATCGGCAACCTTTTGTTTCGATATGAAGCTTATCGAGCATTGTGTATAACCACATTCCTTCGTCTGCTTTAACTGTGGCAAAACATGCAATTGAAAGTAGGGTAAAGAGTATGTGTTTCTTCATTTTATTTATGTGATTGAAGATATGATGCAATTTTCTCCGCTAAAACGGCCGAGAGTTTATATTTTGATTCGATAGTCCAACCTGCAATGTGTGGTGTAAAAAGGACATTTTTGCTTTTGGCAAGATAATTAAATGCTTCTGGCATATTGTCGGTAAGAAAATCTTGAAAATTGAAGCTTTCGTATTCTAAAACATCGAGAGCGGCTGCAAAAACATGTCCAGTTTTTAGATGTTTTACTAAATCGTCAGTTTTAACGACTTTGCCTCTAGCTGTGTTTATGAGTATAATGTTTTTTTTGCAAAGTGATAAGAATTCGTCATTAACCATTGCTATAGTTTCGGGAGTTTGAGGAACGTGTAGGCTAATAATATCGGCACGTTCAAGTAATTCTTGTAACGAAACTTCTTTAGCATATTGGTTGCCATAATTGGTTTTATATTTATCGTAAACAATTACTTCGACATCGAATCCGCTTAGTTTTTTAGCGAAAGCTCCACCCATATTGCCATAACCAATAATTCCAACAACACGTCCATTAAGTTCTATGCCTCGATTACCTTCTCTATCCCATGTTTTGTTACGAACTTCGTTATCGGCTTTGTTAAGATTGTTCATTAATGAAAGCAACATGCCAATTGCTTGTTCACCAACAGCATCGCGATTGCCTTCGGGTGAATTGATGCATGCAATACCTTTCGATTCGGCATAGGGAATGTCTATTGTTTCCATTCCTGCACCAGTTCGACCTATTGCTTTAAGATTTTTGCCTATGTCAATAAATTCTTTGTCGGCAAGTATTTTGCTGCGAAGTATTACTGCCTGATAGTTTTCAATACAATTTAGGGCTTGAGCTCTATCGAGATCGGGTTGATAATCGAAAGCTATTCCAGCGTTTTTGAAAATATCGAACATTGAGGGATGAACCTCATCTATAATTAAAACTTTGTTCATGGATTATCTGTCGAATGAAAGTTGTTGACCTTTTGTTTGTTCGTTAAATATTCCTTTGTCGAATACCAAATTTCCATTTACATAGGTTTGTTCAATTCTCGAATTAAAACATTGACCTTCAAAAGGCGACCATCCACATTTATAAAGGATATTTTCTTTTGATACTATTTCAGATGCATTAATATCAACAATAACAAAGTCAGCAAAGTATCCAGGCTTTAGATAGCCACGTTTACTCACTTTAAAAATGTCTGCAGGTGTGTGACACATTTTCTCAATAACTTTCGCTAAACTTATTTTACCTTGATGATAAAATTCAAGCATAGCTTGCAAAGAATGTTGAATGAGTGGTCCGCCCGACATTGATTGGGTATACAAACCAGTTTTTTCTTCTAAAAGATGTGGAGCATGGTCGGTTGCAACAATGTCAATTTTGTTGTTTAACAATGCTTCGAACAATGCAATTTTGTCTGATTCTGCTTTTATTGATGGATTCCAACGGATAAATGCACCTTTTGTAGCATAATCGCGTTCGTCGAACCAAAGGTGATGAACACAAACCTCGGCAGTAATTTTTTTCTGAGACGATGGAATAGAATTATCGAGCAATTCCATTTCTTTAGCCGTAGAAATATGAAGTATGTGTAGATGTGTTCCAAATTTATGAGCAAGTTCAACAGCCTTTGCAGATGAACGGTAACATGCCTCTACGTCACGAATTTTGGGATGATATTCAATAGGAATAGCATCGCCAAATTTTTCTTTGTAAAATGCAAGATTTGCTTTAACGGTAGGTTCATCCTCGCTATGAATTGCGATAGGAAGAGTTGTTATGTTTTTGAAAATATTTTCGAGTGTTTCGCTATTATCAACAAGCATATTGCCAGTCGATGAACCCATAAAAAGCTTTATTCCACAAGTGTTTTTGATGTCGACTTTTAATAATTCATCGAGATTGTCGTTTGTTGCTCCAAGATAAAACGAGTAGTTTGCAAGCGACTTTGATGCTGCAATTTCGTTTCGTTCTTTCAGTAAATCGATGGTTGTTGTTTGTGGTTTAACGTTTGGCATATCCATGAACGACGTAACACCACCAGCAACTGCAGCTTTCGATTCAGTATATAAATCGCCTTTATGAGTTAATCCTGGATCACGAAAATGAACTTGATCGTCGATAACTCCTGGAATAAGAAGTTTGCCTTTTATGTCAATGTTTATTGTATTTGCATATTGAGCTGGAATAGTGCCCTCGAAAACTATTTCGATTAGTTCGCCGTTTATGACAATTCCACCAGTAAATGTTTTTCCTTCATTTACAATCAAAGCATTGAATAGGACAGTTTTGCTCATTACGATACTTTATTATATTTCTTAAACCAGCTTTGAATTTTTAATTTCATAACACCAAAAATTGCTTCTTTAACGATGCCTTTACTCATTTTCGAAGTTCCTTCTGTTCTGTCAACAAAAATAATTGACACTTCTTTAACATTAAAACCTAGCTTCCAAGTATTGAATTTCATTTCGATTTGGAATGCATAACCTTTGAATTGAATTTTATCTAGGTCAAGTGTTTCAAGGACTTTCCTTCTGTAACATTTAAAACCTGCTGTGGTATCGTAAACTGGCATTCCAGTTACAAAACGAACGTATTTTGATGCGTAATACGAAAGTAATAAACGTCCCATTGGCCAGTTTACAACGTTTACGCCTGTTACATAACGTGAACCTATAGCTAAATCGGCTCCATCTTTGTCGCAAGCAGAAAGGAGTCGAGGTAAATCTTCTGGATTATGCGAGAAATCGGCATCCATCTCAAAAATGTAGTCGTATTTATTCTCAATTCCCCATTTAAAACCAGCAATATAGGCAGTTCCCAAACCTAGTTTACCTTTACGTTCTATAACGAAAATTCTGGTAGGAAATTCTGTCATCAATCGTTTTACAATATCAGCAGTTCCATCTGGTGAACCATCTTCAATAACTAGAATATGGAATTCAGGCTCTAGAGAAAGCGTTTTTTGGATAATTTTTTCGATGTTTTCCTTCTCGTTGTACGTTGGAATGATTACTATATTCTTAGACACAATGGGTGCTTTTGAGATGATTAAAATATTCTTAATTATAGGCAAATGTAAAGAAATTAATTGTCCGATACAAACGTGATTTTATGGGTATTGTTGTGGTATATCTTTACCTACTAATGTGTTTATAAATGCTGAGATTAAAGTTTTGCATAATACCTCCTTCATTTTGGTTTAATATTATTACTTTTGTGGGCTATTATAAAATGAAATTTAACAAGAGATGAAAGTAATAGATATTTTAAAATCATCACAAAAAACATTATTCTCATTCGAGATTTTACCTCCAATGAAAGGAAAAGGACTCGATACAGTTTGTTCTTTTATCGATCCGTTGATGGAGTTTAAACCTTCGTTTATTAATATCACATCGCATCGCGAGCAAATCGATCAAAATAATAATAGAGTTCGCTTACGTCCTGGAACTGTTGCGATAAGTGCCTCGATTCAACATAAATACGATATCGAAGTTGTTCCTCATATTCTTTGCGGAGGATTTACTCGCAAAGAAACCGAATACGTTTTAATTGATTTAAATTTCCTTGGAATTCAAAATATCTTGGCTTTACGTGGCGATCAAATGAAAATTGAAACCCAATATAAACCAGAACCTGATGGTAATGAATTTGCATCGCAATTGGTTACCCAAGCAATGGAAATGAATAAAGGTAAATATCTTGACGATGCTGAACCTCAAACTTCGGCAATGACAAATTTTTGTTGTGGTGTTGCTGGCTATCCCGAAAAACATTCGGATGCTGTAAGTTTTGCTGTTGATATGCAAAATCTTAAAAAGAAGGTAGATGCAGGAGCTGAATATATTATTACTCAAATGTTTTTCGATAATAAAGTGTATTTCGATTTTGTTCGTAAATGTCGTGAAGCAGGCATTGATGTTCCTGTAATTCCAGGTATAAAACCATTGGCACAAAAGAATCAAATAGACATTTTGCCAAAATTATTTAGAATCGATTTTCCTCAAGATCTGAAAAATGCAATCAATGCATGTTCTGACGATGATGCTGCACGTCAGGTTGGTACCGAATGGTGCGTAATGCAAGCAAAAGAATTACAAAAACACAATGTTCCTTCTATTCATTTGTTTACTTATGGTATAGTGAAACAAGCAGGAGAAGTTTGTAGGCAGTTGTTTTAGAAAAATAAATTAATTCACTGGCAGTTTTTAGGCTGTCAGAACAAATTACCATGTCAGAGTTTGTAAACTCTGTTTGTGGTTAACTCTATATATAAATCATGGTTTCAGTTACTAATCTCACCGTACAATTCGGTGGGAAAGATCTTTTCAAAGATGTTTCATTTCTCGTAAATTCTCGCGACCGAATAGGTTTAGTTGGTAAAAACGGTGCGGGAAAATCAACCCTTCTCAAAATTTTAGTGGGATTGGTGCAAAAAGAAAGTGGTTCAATTGCAGTTCCTAATCATATTAAACTTGGGTATCTTCCACAAGAATTAAAAGTAAGCGATTCGCGAACAGTGTTCGAGGAGGCTCTAACTGCATTCTCAGAACATAACGATCTGGAAACTGAACTTGCCGAAGTACAAAAAGAATTGGAAGTTCGCACTGACTACGAAACCGATAGTTATGCCGAACTTATTGATCTTATAACCGATCTTAACGATAAACTACAAATGCTTGGTAGCTCAAACCGAGATGCTGAAGTTGAAATGACATTGTTGGGATTAGGATTTAAAAGAAGCGACTTCACTCGTCCAACATCGCAGTTTAGTGGTGGTTGGCGTATGCGTGTGGAATTGGCAAAGATTCTTTTGAAACGTCCTAATGTATTCTTACTCGATGAACCTACCAATCACCTTGATATCGAATCTATTCAATGGCTCGAAGAGTTTTTAAGAAACTATAAAGGTGCAATGGTTCTTATTTCGCATGACCGTCGTTTCTTAGATACCATTACTACAAGAACTATTGAGATTTCTTTAGGCAAGATATATGATTATAAATCTTGCTATTCGCGTTATTTGGAACTTCGTCAAGAGCGTCGTGAAATTCAGATGCAGGCATATACCAATCAGCAAAAAATGATTGCTGATACCGAAGATTTTATTGAACGTTTCCGATATAAAGCAACAAAAGCTGTTCAAGTACAAAGCCGCATCAAGCAACTCGATAAAGTTGAACGTATTGAAGTTGAGGAAGAAGATAAAGCATCAATTAATTTCCATTTTCCAGCAGCCCCACGTTCGGGTCGTGAAGTGGTTGTGGCAACTGATGTGATTAAGACATATGGCGAAAAAGTTGTTTTAAATGGAGTTAATATAAATATCGAACGAGGCGAAAAAGTTGCCTTAGTTGGTAAGAATGGCGAAGGTAAAACCACTTTTATCAAATGTTTGATGAACGAAGTGGAATATCAAGGAACATTGGCTAAGGGACATAATGTTCATATTGGCTATTTCGCTCAAAATCAAGATGAGCTTTTACCTCCCGATAGAACAGTATTTCAAGTATTAGATGATATTGCTGTTGGTGATGTTCGCAAACGTGTTCGCGATATCTTAGGATCTTTCCTTTTCTCTGGCGAAGATGTTGAGAAGAAAGCTCGTGTACTTTCGGGTGGTGAGCGTAACCGTTTAGCAATGTCGAAGCTTTTGCTTGAACCATATAATTTGCTTGTACTCGATGAGCCAACGAATCACTTAGATATTAAATCGAAAGAGATTCTTAAAAATGCTTTGATACAATACGATGGTACCGTAATTCTTGTATCGCATGACCGCGATTTCCTTGAAGGATTGGTTTCGAAAGTATATGAGTTTACCAATAATATTGCCAAAGAACATCTTGGAACTATTCAGGAATTCTTAGATAAAAAGAAGATGGAAAACTTCCGCGAATTGGAAGCAACCAAAAAAGTAGATTCAACTGCTCGTGCCGATAAAAAAGAAGCAAAAGCTATAATTTCAAATGAAGCTAAGCAACTAAAAGATCGCGAAACAAAACGATTGCAAACGGCAATAAAGAAATCGGAAGAAGCTATTCAACGCATTGAAGCTGAAATGGCTCATGTAACCGAAAAAATTAACGATCCAAAACATAGTGTAGAGCAATCGCTATATACCTCATTTTCTCAATTACAAACGCAACTTGAAACGGAAATGGGTGTTTGGGAAAAACTGGCTGAAGAGTTAGATGGATTGTAAAATATTCCCTTAAAATTACTAAAATAAAAAACTCTCAAGATTAATTTCTTGGGAGTTTTTTGTTTTTAGACATGTGAATTATCTTAGAAACGAAGTTTTCTATTGATAAACAAAAACCGAAGAAGGTGGAAAATAGCTTTTCCTTGTTCCCACACTTTTGAGGGACAAAGAAACCTATTTTTCCTCCATCCTCATATTTGCGGGAAACAAGAAAACTAGTTTTCTTGTTTCCTTACTTTTACGAGAAAGGGAAAACCTAGTTTTCAATATTCCTCCATTTTTAGGCAACGATAAAACCTAGTGTTTTATGTGTTGAATTAATAAATTTTAAAAAAGATATTGGATGTTGTTATATGTTAAAAATATTTCTATTTTTGATTCTGAAAAGTTACTTATACAACACTCTAAAAAAGTTTTTATGAAAATAGAAAGTTTCCCTCTATCTAAATTAGCAAATGCAGGACATCTTCAATTTATGATTGATGCTGAAGTTTTGTTTAATAATGCAATATTTAAAAATGAAATTGTAGCAGAATACACAATGTTTTATGCTGCATTAATGGCTGAAACGGAATCACAAATTACCGAATTGGGAAGTTCAATAACCCGCCTTATAGTTGATTCCGACGAATTGCGCGATAATAGATATACTGGTTTTTGTAAAATAGTTGAAGGGAATATCCATCACTTCGATTCATTGATTGCTGAAAGTGCCCGTAAAATATCGCGAATTATCGATCAGTTTGGGAACCCTACCAAATTACCCTATAATGATGAAACTTCGATAATTAATAGTGTAATAACAAATCTAGAATCAAACTTAAAGGATGAAATAAATGTTTTAGGATTAGAACAATGGCTTGTAAATCTTAAAAAAGTAAATGCCGATTTTGCAAAGTTGATGAATGATCGAAGAGATGAATATGCAGGAAGAGTTATTCTGCCTATGAAAAAAGCTCGACCAATAACAGATTCTACATTTAAGAAAATTACCGAACGCATCAACGCATTGTCAATAGTGAAAGGCGAAGAAGCATATATTCCTGTGATACAGAAGCTGAACGAAAGTATTAGTTATTTCCGCAATACAATCGCAGTAAAAGAAGGCAAAGCCAAATCTGGCGAACAGTCTTCGACTTATTTAGCCCAAACAATCTCTAATTAAGGGATTAATACTATAGTTGTTTTGTTTTCATGTTTTTCTCTCTCGTTGGGGACTGTCTTGTTTGGGAGGCAGTCCCTTTTTTGTTTTGATCTTTTCAATTCAATTTTTAATGTTATTATTATACAAATTCACAAACTATTATAGAATAAGCAACGTTATGTGAATATGTTTAATTAATTAAATTGAGTATGAAACAATCTGGAATTTTGTCAGTAGCAATGGTAGCAATAGCTTTGTCAATTTCGACAAGTGTAATGGCACAACAACAAGGTGGACGTCCCGAAAGACCGTCAATGGGTAAAGAAGAACATCCTCGTACTGATTGCAAACGTGAATGTGGAAGAAATGAAATGGAATTTGAACATTTGAAGTTGACAGATGAGCAAAAGACAAAACTTAAAGATTTGAAAATAGCACATCAAAAGGAAACACTTAAACTGCGTAATAAAATGGGAGAGTTACACGCTCATTTACGTACACTTTCAACTGCCGAAGTCGCCGATATGAAAGCAATAAATGCTACAATCGATGAGATAACACAAACACAAAATCAAATGATGAAAAGTCGCGAAGGGTTTAAACAACAAATTCGTGGAATGTTAACCGATGAACAACGATTACAATTCGATATGCAAAAACATCATCCTGGTCGTATGCATAGTGGTCGTATGGGTATAACAGAAGGTGCTGAAATGCATGAATAAATACTTTATTATTAAAAAATGAAAGCCCGGTTTACATAATATAAACCGGGCTTTTAATTTTTTGAGACTTTTAACAATTAAAAGTAGAAATTCAAATTAAGGCTTCCACCAAGATTAGATATTCCTAAATTAAATGCTTTATTGTTTTTCGATTGAATAGTTTGAGAATCTACATCTTTAGTTACTGTATTATAATATTCCCAAGTACTCGATTCTTTACTAATAGTGCTATATTGTAATCCCCAGTAGAATTCACCACCAATAGACATTTTTGAAGCGAAATAATATTCCATTCCTAATATAGCTCTTGCACCAATGTTAAAGGTACTTGAAGTATGTTCTGAAACCAAACGATAACCTAATGCTGGAGTTGGTACACCTGTGTTCGATGCATAGGTAAATCCACCTGTTGCAGCACTCGTTGGAGCTTGGTTAGCTTCTGAGAATTTATTTGCATAGGTATAGTTATAATTTTGACTTCCAACTGTTCCCATAAAAATTTCAGCACCATAGATTCCTTGTAATCTTTTGTAACCGCGGCGTTTTTCAATACCTAGTGCAATTGTGTAACCCGATGTGTTATACTTTGCTTTATCGAAAACATAAGCATCTTTGTCAAGTTTTAAGTCATCGTGCACAAGGTTGTTTTTTGTTGTACTATTATAATAAGCACATGCACTAATTCTATATGCAACATTATCTTGAGTAAAATATTTTCCCGCAATAACTACTGTAGGAAGATTTTTGTTTGCATAATCAAACATTCCTGAGTTGTTGTTTGCAGCATTCTTTCCATTAAAATTACCAAGGTAATTTAAGGCTGTTGTTGCTCCTACAGTTAAACCAAAATCACCTTGAACAGGAAGTATATCTTGTGTTGAAGTAGGTACTGCAGCTTTCTTTTGTTCTGGCTGAGTTGTTTGTTGTCCAAAGGCTACCATTACCGAAAGTAATGTAGCTGCTGACAATATAATTTTCTTCATTTTCTTCAATATTTATTGTTTTAAAACGGTAATCTTAGTTAGGAATAATATATTGAGGAGTTTTTCCATAATTAAGTTCTGTGTAATTTGTTTCTCCTTTTTTTGCAGTGATTGTTGATGATACTTTTGCATAATATGAATCATTTGATGCAGTAATAGGGTCACCATTTTTGTCAACACCATCGTATCTGATAAATTTTGAAGCAAATTGTAATGCTTCGATTTTGTAAGTAATGCTTTCTGTGTTAGCATCTACAGTAAAGCTAAATTTACCATTTGCATCTGTTGTAGTAGTTAATGTTTTAGTATAAGATATTGCTTTTGTTGAAGAATTATATGCTAAATCACTTGATTTGTAAGAAATAGTAACGATAGCTCCTGATGCTAATTCATCCTTTGCAGTTTTTTGAGTTTGATCGTTGTCAATATAAACAACACCTTTAATTGTAGCTGTTCCTATTAAACTTTCTAATGATGAGTCTTTTTTAGAAACTTCGTTTTCCTTTTTGCAACTTGAAAACATTACTGCACCAGCTATACCAGCACAAGCTAAAATCATTGTAATTTTTCTTTTCATTGTAGTTTTGATTTATAATTAATATTAAATTTTGTTTTTAGTCGACACAAATGTAGTATAATTACGTAGAAATGCAATTAATATTTATTAACAGGCTTTATTAATATCTCTTCGTACATAATTTCTAACGATAGTTAGAATATGTTAGCGTACTTGAATTAATGACAAATCTTTACCTTCAATAATGTCTTGTAGTGTTATGCTTTTCATAAAATCAATCATTCGGCTATTTAATTCTCTCCAAACAGGTACCGATTGACAACTATCTAGTAGTTTACATCCCTTATTTTCGATGCATTCAACTAAACATAATTCATCTTCAAAAGCTTGATAAATTGTGTAAACTGTAATTTCTGATGCTGGCATTTTGAGTTTATATCCGCTTTTTTTTAGCTTTTGATTGCAAATGATGTTAGCTGCTTTCATATCCCGAATTATATGATCGAGATATTTATTCGAGATATCTTGTCGTTCTGAAATATCTTTTTGCATAACACCTTCACCTGGATTCACTTTTGCAATTTCTAATAATGCACGTAAACCATATCGTATTTTTGTTGAAATAATCATTGTCTTTTAATTTTATTATTATTGACAAAGATATACTTGGAACTAATATCATGAGATTAAATTTGAATAAAAAAATCTTTTTTTTATTCAAATAATAAACCCATACACAATCCTTTATTTTTCAATTGAAAAATGTTTTACAACTCAAAAATTGCGTTGTTTTTGACTAGATTTAAATTTGACGTTTTTAATATAAAACTAAATGTTAAAATGTTATTGAATGATAATTATTAAAATATTTTTCAATAAATCATGCAACGAAATGTATATTTGCTTGTTTATAGAAAAAAGTTAAATAGTGCATCAGAAAGAATTGGTAGAACAATGTAAACGGCAAGTGCCAAAAGCCGAACGTATGGTTTTCGAACTATATGCTCCTATGCTTCGAGGTGTTTGCTTTCGTTATACCGATAGTGCCGATGATGTTGAAGATATTCTTCAAGAAGGGTTTATTCGCATTTTTGATACGATAAAAACCTTTGAGTGGAAAGGTGAGGGGTCTTTTACTGCATGGATGCGTAAGGTGATGGTTAATAATGCTATTAACTTTTATAATAAGAAAAAACGATTAAAAATTGATTATGTTAATTCAGATTGTGATTTTGAAGTAAATATTAGCGATGAGTATGACCAAGATGATTCATTTGGATTTGAAACAATTCTTGCAATGGGAATTAACCAGCAACACTTACTAGCTTTGTTAATGAAACTACCCGAAATGTATAGGATAACCTTTAACCTTGCTGTTATTGATGGTTTAAAACATAAAGAAATCGCCGAGATGTTAGGAGTTGATGAAAGTTCGTCGCGTTCACGTTTATTGCGTGCTAAGAAAATGCTAAAAGAATTGTTGATGGTTTTAATCAATGAGTGTAAAACAAAAGAATTGTTGCCAGTAAAAGAGGAGTCAGTAATATGAAAATAGACGACCAAAATTTAGAACAATTGTTCAGTGATGCTTTGGGATCAAATTATGAGGTTCAAGGGAAGACATCATGGAATCAATTGCAAGCTCGAAGAAACAAAACAAATTTCTTCCGCATGAATGCTAAATCTTTAAATATTTATTATGTAGCATGTATAGTTGCTGTTATTTCTGCTGGTGTTTTAGTGCTAAAATTGAATAATCAAAAGGCGAAACAAACTCCTATAATTACTAATCAATCAATCGTTAAATCATCTGATATCATCATTAAATCAGAATCAACTATTATTAAGAATAAGCCATTTGATTCTAAGATTCAAAAGCCAATAATAATTGGTAAAGAAAGCAATATAACACATGAATTACAAGAGCAAAATTCATCGACAATCAAATCTGAAATTATTACAAAACAAGATGTTCCAAAGTTAGATTCTATAGTTGAATCAAAGTCTGAAGATCTTTCTCCAAAAATAGAAACTCCTATTGCAAAGACTACCGTTGTGAAAAAGGTGGTAGTTGTTCAAAAAACACCAGTTACAGTGAAAGATACTGTGATGAATGTTGTGAAGAAGAAAATTAGAAAACGCGATTAATGCGGTATTTCGAAATTACAGTAAATAGCATAATGATCTGACATTTTACGTTTACCTGTAGTGAAATTCCATGTTTTTATTTTATCGGAATGTAAAATATAATCGATACGAAATGATGGTAAATTACCAATATAGGTTCCACCCATTCCATGTCCCGAATTTCGAAAAGCATCAACTAAATTATTATGCGTTTTTATTGTATGGTAAGTATATGATAGTGAAATATCATTAAAATCTCCACAGACAATAACTGGATACGGAGAATCTTTTATTGCCATTGAAATAGTGTCGGCTTGAGTGGCGCGTTTGTAGAATCCCTTTTTAAGCTTTTGGATAATATCATGTAATCCTGAACTATCTTCTCTCGTATATTTTCGATCTTTTATTTTAGCAATAGTTTCATAATTTGATTTCTCAAAATGAATAGATTCTAAATGACAATTGAAAATACGGATTGTATCTTTGCCAATTAAAACATCAGTTACCATAACATTATTCGTTGTTCGTTTTGTGTCGAATAGCTTTTTTTGTTTTATAATAGGATATCGACTTAATGTTGCAATCCCAAAATCGTAAATTGTATTGACTTTTACTAACGATTGATAATGTACATAGGGTAGGTGTAATATTCTACTCAACGAATCATTGGTGTTATAGGTATTAACCATGTCATTATAGTATTCTTGAAAGCAAATAATATCGGGTTTTACTTCTTTCAAATAATCGATTATACTATCTCTTAAATTAAAGTTTCCTCGCCAGTTATACAAATCGAAATTGCGAACATTATAGCTAACTAATTTAATACCTTTTTCATTTGTTTTTTTGTGTAATTCATAGGGTAATCCTCCAATTGAAAAACCAACTATTAAACATATTATCGATAGAATACTATATAGTTTATGTCTACAAAAAAGCCAAAATGTTCCAAAAAACAAATGGCCAACCATTACCACGGGAAAGCCAAATCCTACCATTGCCAAATACCATAGATAAACAGGACTAATATTTACCGAAGCAATTATTAATACAGTTCCAAAAGCAAAAAGAATGTTGATTATAAGTAATATAATTCGGGTAAATGTTCGCACCGGCTTATTTTTTATTGCTCGCTTTGAAAAGCTGTTCTTTTTCCGATGAGGTTAAACTTTCGTAACCCGATTTTGCAATTTTATCTAAGATGCTATCTATCACTTTCTGATCAACATCATTCGATTGAGGCTTTTGTTGACTGTAGTTTGGCGAATAGCTACTTGTATTATTTGTGTAATGTAGTTTTACTTTAAGCTTTGGCTCAAATATTTTAAAAAGATTTCCTCCTGTTAACCATTTGGTGATGTCTTTGCCATTTTTAAGTCTATATCCCCAATACATACCATACATTGCTCCTCCAAGATGTGCAATATGTCCACCTGGATTTCCATCGGTTAGCATAATTATGTCGATGATAATTAATACTAATGCCAACCATTTTAATTTAACAGGGCCTATTAATACTAAATATAAAGTATATTCAGGAACATACATTGTGATAGCAAATACAACGGCCATTACCGATGCTGATGCTCCTAATAAAAAACCTGGCGATTGTTGAAAAACAGGAATGGTATTAAATGCCAAAATATATAATACAGCACCCGATAAACCGCCAAAAATATATACAGCTAAGAAACGTTTTTCGTTTAAGAAATCAACAAATATTAACCCAATCCAATACAACCAAAGTAAATTAAACAAGATGTGTAAAAAATCTTTATGTAGGAACATATAAGTAAATGGAGTCCAAAAATGTAATGGTAATGAAGTTATTGGCGATGGAACAGAAAGAGTCGAAACTAATGGTGTTGCAAAATCAGATTGTGATAATAATGATATAACTTCTACGATTTTTATAAATAGAAATACAAAAACATTAGCATAAATAAGCTTAGTGAGCATATTGCCATGTTTAAACGATTGTTTTATTTCTGAAATTAAATCCATTTATTCGTACTTTGTTAAACTGTTATTCCGTGCAGAATTTATTTAAAAAATCTTTTTTTTCTTTGCTTTCAAATCCCAATAGTAAAGCAAAGCAAAACCACTTACCATTCCTCCAAGATGAGCAAAATGTGCTACATTGTCGCCTGCAATTCCTGCAACACCGCTAAACAATTCTATTGCACCGTAAATTACAACAAACCATTTTGCTTTTATTGGTATAAAGAAATAGAGGTAAATTAGTGAGTCGGGAAACATCATTCCAAACGCAAGTAAAACACCAAATACGGCTCCCGAAGCTCCTACAACTACCGGTGCATTTAATACTGCTTCGCGATATTGATACATGAAATTTACCGATTCAGCAACAGCCTGACGCGGATTTGATGCTAATAAGGTATTGTATTTTTGAACAAATACATTGAAGGCTTTTTGTATTTCAATTGAAGAAATCGAAAAATACTGCGAATTAGTAAAAGCTGCAAATGTTTCAGTCGATGGTTTTGCAATATAGCTGTCGATTGCCGAAATGGTTGGTGATATTTGAAAATAGAATATCACATAATGAGTTAAAGCTGCTCCAATTCCTGTTACAAAAAAGTAAATCAAGAACTTCTTTGGTCCCCAAATGTTTTCCAAAACATTTCCAAACATCCACAATGCAAACATATTGAAAAAGAGATGCGAAAAGCTTGCATGCATAAACATATAACTAAAAAACTGATAGGGCATAAATTGCGAAGCAATAGGGTAATGAAGCCCAACGTAATCGCTTAAATCGCCACCCGTAACATTCTGAAATGCCAATGATGCAAGAAAGAAAAGAACATTTATGATGATTAGATTCTTAATTACCATTGGTAATGTAGAAAATTGTTGTGGTCTATAACTATTCATTGTTGTTAATTAAATTTCGATGCAATTTCATCATTTTCCATGATATAAACAATTTTTTTGCCGTCAGGTGAAAGATTGGGCGACGAGCATGAAAATAAGTCGCTTATGAGTTCCTGAATTTGATGCGAGCCCAATTGTGTGCCATAGTTTACTGCATTGAATTTTGCCAACGACCGAGCTAAACTTTCTTTCACTTCAAGTTTACTATTCAATCGGTTTTCGCGATACGACATGAGCAATTCATTCAGCCTTGTGTCGATATCCGATGTTTTCATGTCAACCGGAATGCCATTTACGGCAAATGAATTTTTCCCAAAGTCTTCCATCTCAAAGCCCATAATACGAAATTCGGGTAAAGCTTCTTTAAGTAATTCGTAATCTGCTGGGTTTACTTCAAAAACATGAGGATGTAACATATTTTGTACAATCAATCTTTCGTGTTTGAGCGATTGCATGTAGCGGTCGTATAAAACGCGTTCGTGAGCTCGCTTTTGGTCAATCATCATTATTCCCGATTTAACGGCAGTGATAATGTATTTTTGACGAAACTGCATGAACGTTCCTGTTTCTTGTTTGCGAGCTTCAGGCTCAATATTCAATGCCGACTGAAATACTTTTTGTTCTGAAATACCTTCATCCTCAAAACCTTTATAAAGATCTTCCCAATTTGAAACATTGTCTTTACTATTGTTCAATCTTGGACTTGATGGGTTATAACTTCGAACATGTCCACCAGCATTCGATGCAGCAAACGGATTGAAGTTTGGATCAATCTCTATCGATGGCATCGAAACAGGTCCCGATGTTGGTTTAAAAATGTCGTGATACGAAAGTTCATCGTCGAAGTCTATCGATGCTTTAACATTGAATTTACCCAACGATTCTTTAATAACAGCTTCGAGAATAGAACTTATTTGCGATTCCTGTTTAAACTTAACTTCCGTTTTTGTTGGGTGAATGTTTATGTCAATTTCTCCTGGATCGAGATCGAAGAAAAGGAAATATTGTGGTTGTTTTTTTTCGGGCAAGATGTTGTTATACGCTCGCATAACTGCACCGTAAAACGCACGATGTTTAATAAAACGATTGTTGACCATGAAATATTGTTCACTTCCTTTTGCCTTTGCTGCTTCGGGCAATGTTATAAATCCATTGATCTCTACAAGATTTGTTTTTATTGAAACAGGAATCAAAGTCTTGTCGAATTGCTTGCCAAATAGATGTAATATTCTTTGTTTAAGGTTCGACTTTGGTAAATTGAATCGTTCGCCACCATTGTGATACAGCGAAAATGCAATTTCGGGATGAGCCAAAGCCACACGTTGAAATTCTTCAACGATTAAAGTAAATTCGTAAGTATCACTTTTAAGGAATTCACGTCGAACAGGAATATTATAGAAAAGATTTTTTACCAAGAAATTACTTCCTTGAGCTTGTTGAATTGCTTCTTGCTTTTCAACTACCGAACCATTAATAACAATTGATGTTCCTAATTCTGCACCAGCTGGGCAGGTTCTTAATTCAACTTGAGCAACCGCCGCTATCGATGCTAAAGCT
>Ga0302296_1000496_pt1 | contig 32749 bp, 17 predicted proteins | sample III_Fen_N3_1_FD_194546 | JGI IMG/M metagenome (GOLD analysis project Ga0302296, IMG submission 194546) | Peat permafrost microbial communities from Stordalen Mire near Abisko, Sweden - III_Fen_N3_1 | ecosystem: Environmental > Terrestrial > Soil > Wetlands > Permafrost | place: Sweden: Abisko... | reverse complement strand
AGCATATTCTTTTGGGTAAGCAAATTAAATTCAGGTTGATAAGCTACCACATCAATTATCTCACTATTTAAAAAAATGGAAATATCAGAAAAACTAACACCACTATGTTCGCCATTACAGTACAACCAGAATACAATTGAAAAGATAAAAGCTTCACGAGATGTGACACCCATATAATTGGCCAAATACTGAATATTTATATCTATTTCGGCTAGTAATTCATCACTGTATGTATTATCTTTAAATTTTTTACCTATTATGTTTAAGGCTCGAAAGGCATTACAAGGTGGAGTAGTAGCTATTTCCATAATCTTTGTTTTAAATTTGAGACAAAGGTAGGAGTCGCCTATGCCATTTCATAGCACAGGTGCTAAAAAGTAGCAGAAGTATTTATTTTTGTGAGATTTGGGCATAAAAAAACCGTCACTTGGTTAGAAGTGACGGTTTTGGAGGGTTGAAAATTCAAACTTTCAAATAATCAGACGCATATTCAATTAAAGCCTTTAGTCTTATAGCCTTTTTCAATAAAGTCAGATAATAATAGCTTTATTGGAAAAATTTAATTCCCAAAAGACAGAATATAAAGAATCGATAGTACGAAATAAACGTGTTATTTGGGAAAAAGTGCTCCACAGCTACTTATACCCCAAATGCACTAGGGGTTATATTATTTTCTTTCTATCCATTCACTTTTTTCACCTATACCGGTAATGTAAACTGATTGTATTGCTCTGGAGAATACGACATAGTATAATGACCTTTCTTGCTGGTCATAAGTGAGGCGTTCTTTGTCGGTTAGATTTGTGTAATTGCCATGTTTGAATGGTACTGTGTTTTCAGACATGCCTTTGACAAAAATAATTTTGAATTCGTGCCCTTTCATATTGTGAAATGTTGAAACGTTTACAGCATTGATGTTTTGTTTTGAACTGCTTAAATCTAAGTATTTTATATTCGCCGTATTAAGCATTTGCTTGATTTCGTCCAAACCATTGTTTGTTCTTGCACTGATACATATTTCATTTGGTAGAATGGACTCATCAACAATAAACATTTTCAATTTTTCGAGTATAAATTTGTCTTCATCTTCCGGTTTTACAAAGGTTTCATAAATTGGTTGATTACCGTGCAATAAAGACAGATAGCCCTTCATATTCTCTTCGTTGCCATCAAAATCATCTACTTGCATGTTGGACACAATTTTCATTGCCAGATGCTTTATTTCTTCTGTGGTTCTGTAATTTATTTTCAGTTTCCGACTGCGTCTTCCTTTAACTACGATTCCTGATTTTGCAAAATTAAGTGATCTTTTATAAATGTTTTGGTAAGGATCTCCCACTAAGAACATATCATTCACTTTTTCATCAACCAATGAACGTAATAAGCTTAATTCAGGATTGCTAAAGTCTTGAACTTCATCACAAACAACAAAAGAATATGGCTTTATTTTCTGCTTATTGAAGAAGGTTGCTAGCAAATTACACAATTCTAATTTAGAATAATTACCGGCTTTTTGCTTTTGGAACTCTTCAACAACTAACCAGATTTCTTCTTTGTCTTTACGACCAATGCGGGAATTACGACCAATTCGGGAAGCAGTCTGGTAAGCTTCTACCGAAGTGATATTTTGAGGCAATATAACCTCGTTATATTCTGAAAAGTAAAACTCATCGTTAAATCGCGAAGGTATTCTTTCTATTGCCTGACTCCAAACCTTTTTTTCCTGTTCGGTAGTCAAATACCCAACTTTTGAATTGAAAATCTTGTATTGTGGGTTGTTTGCTAAGTCGAAGATAAGTTTATCAATATTATTTATTTCAACCAAATCATCTGCAATACCTAATCCTTTAATTGTTTCTTGTAAGTATTGTGTAAGGCTTTTGGTGTAGGTTGTAAACAAAATTGGTGGATTGAATACTCCAATTTTATCAACAAGATATTTTGCTCTATGTAGCGCACAAACTGTTTTTCCGGTACCAGCTCCACCTGTTACTTTTACGGGGCCATTGTAATCACGATAAGCTAAGTTTCGTTGGCTTGGGTGAAGAAAAATTTTCCATTTTTCAAAACTACCATTCAGAATTTCTTCCAATTGAGTATCGTCGGTTATTATAAATGCATGTTTAAGCGCGTTATTGCTTTGCATTGGGTTTTTATCTGCTTTGCCGGCATTTATATCTTCTAAAATTTCTTCAAGCGATATACCTTCAGCCAAATAGAATAAATACTCATAAACATCTGTTGGCAGGTTGTTTTTGCTGTTATTTAAGTCATCAATGGTGTTGAGTGTTCGTACCAAATTAATCATAAGTTCAGGCGTTCCGATAGCTATCAAATCTGCGTCAGAAAGAAAGTCAAATAGAGGTTTTGATATTATTCCAGAATTAGTTGGTACTGCTTTCAGATTCTCTGGCTGTTCAAATAACTGAAAACCCTGAGTTACCTTATTCCATTCGAAAATTTTATTTTTAGCCCAATCCATTGCTTCATCATGGTTATCGACCCACAATAAGTGAAAGCTTTCTCCTTTTTCAGGTGCTTGTACAATAGCTCTATATTTACCATCTATTCGCACGGTTCTTAAACTCTGGTCGACAAAGCTTATAATCTTTTCATAATTAATAGCAGAAGAAGTTGGATTTTCTTTGAATTTCTTTAGGAATTCACGTGTTTTTTTCTGTATTTGCTTTGGCAATGCAGAAAACGAATCAAAGAATGAATCGTGTATAAATAGTTGGATATTGTGGTTCATAATATTTATAAATTGGCCCCCTAACCCCCTAAAGGGGTAATAGAAGATAGATTGTATTATATTTTATAATTCTCTATAGTGTATTCTGTGTAGCCGTTTTGAATGAATTTTGTTCTTGAATCTTCGTCAAAAGGATAAAGAAAGAATTTTTTTGATTCAGAACCTAATTCTGCTTGTGCAACAATAAGCTCATCTTCTAATAAATCAAAATCATATTCTTGATTGATGTCTATTTTTTTATTAACTAACTTTCGGACAAGCTCATGTAATTCCGGTCTGAAATTTTCAAGAACTAATTCTATCGATTGCGACTGTGTTTCGTCTTCAACGTTTATTTTGTGAAACTGAACTAAATTATATGTTTGCCAAAATAGTTCCCAATTTTCTTTTTCATAATCAGCTGTTGGTAAGTTATGGATAATCCCATATCTTATTTCGAAGCTCTTTAATTGTGCTAGGCAAACAATTTTTAATTCATTGGAAAATGAGAGCTTATCACAATAAGCAAATAAGGCCGGCGTACCAGGCACAAATTCATAAGCTGATTCATTTCCTGATTCCAAAAATGAACCCAACTTATCGTCATCTATGCATTTACTCAACATCTTAGACTGACAAGTAACTAATTGGACAGCAGACCAAAGTTTCAAATCAAGAAGTGATAGAGGTTGTTTCAAAAAAATACAGAATCTTGAAAAACTATTATTTTTCTTTATAGTGTTAAAATTGAAACTGCTGATTAAAGGGATTCTTGAAGCTACCTTTGTTAAGGTATCAATATCCATTTTTTGTTGAAGTAAGTCTTCGTTTTTACTTGTGGTGCTGTTTATTATGTCTTCCCAAGAGAAAATCCATAGATTATATCTGCCTGATTCAGTAATGGCATTTCTAATCTTCAAATCACCAAGAACACGTTTGTTTTCGTTGGTAGCATGAAATTGATAGCCATCCAAATAAACGACAATATCTTTTATTTCTTCCAGTTTCTCAAAAGATTGAGATTCGCGATTGATTATTATAGAAACGCATTTAAAAACAAAGTCAGGACGTGTGGTGAATTTGACCCCTTTCAATGAATTACCGGCATTTTGTGGTACTATTTCATACGTTACAGCATTATCATTGTCTTTAAATGTAAGTAAGTATTTTCTCAGACCAAATTCGGTAATTTCTTTAAAATCGGAGTATGGTTTTGATTTAAACTCATTGAGCAACAGTTGTACAAATCGTTCTTCCAATTCAGATTCCTCCTCGTTAGCAATGTAAGTTAGATTTGTAAGGCTATTTACTTCATTCCATTCGTTCGACTTCTCAATAATATCTTTAAATAGAATTTCTGCTTCGTTTCTACTTAAAACCTCTCTATCATATTGATTTGCATAGGTATATATACATTTATAACATCCATCTTTACCTTCATCTTTACATGTACAATGTTTAATATGGTCGTAAGCAATCGTTAGTAATTTCGTAAATTCTTCGGTGTTGAACAGTCTTGAAAGGTAACCTGTACCACCCGGAATACTTTCGTACATAACCAAGAATCTTTCTTTACGTCCAGACTCCGAATTAAACTCTTCGTATTCACGTATATGAACATGGTCGGGGTGACCTTTATAATAGTTTTTCAATCCTAACAACAGTCCAGCCTTGAAGATAGATACTTTCTCGGAAGTCCTGAAATCTTGCACAGGCAACAGAATTTTAAGTGCTTCTGTTTGGAAATTTCTATAGATATACAGTTCTTGAAATATATCGTCAGTCTTACCTTGATATTCATTATTTTTATGTAGACAATATCCAAAATGATATGATTTTATATGCTTGTCAATATCATATTGCGTAATTTGTTTTTCCGTAGCTCTTCCACAAGTTTTACAAACAACAAAACCAATTTCAGGATTTTCTTTATCGTTGATTAATAAATTACGGTTTCCCCAGAATCCATCTTCTCTGATACCCGTATTTACTTCAAAGTAATCGGCAGAAGAGTAAAACTCAATGCCAAAAGGTACACGTTTCAACACTTTTGCACCTCTTGACGATTTTGGATCAGTAATGAGATGAACAGATTTATGATAAAATTTCCGTTCTCTATCATCTGAACTATCGCTAATTTTAGAGTCTTCTCTGTCGTTATTCGAAATTACTCCCTCCAACTTAACAAGTGTTTTTTTATTGGCCAAACTTCCCCATGAATTATGCTGACATTTGGGGCATAGGATTTGATTATTAGGTACATCGACATCCTTTACAAGTGCATCACAATTACTACAGAACCGCCAGGTTTCGTAACTGTCAGCAGAGAAAATTTCCAACCCCTGCGATTCTAATTTATGACCCTGACTATAAAATATATTTCCCGGTGCTAGTTCAGTGATAGCGCTGGAGGCCGGGCGAACAATCTCACCAAAATCTTCAGTGCGATAACGAGTACCACTTTGGTCATCTACTTTTGAAATAATTTGCGCATTGATATGCACACCAGTTTCAGGAAAAGCATAGTTTGGCAGTATTCCTAAATTAGTAATAAATTCAATGGTATTTCTTTTGAAAATTGAGTTTAACGCACCATTCAAAGCTTTATTCTCCTTTTTCAATGCCTCAGTTTCGGGTCCAGTAGTCGGTAAATTTTTTAGTTGAGCATAAATTCCTTTCCGTTTGTTTTTATAATAATCAATTTCTGTTTTGAGTTGTCTTTGGATATCCTCTAATTGCTCAATTGGATGATTAGCCCCTAAATCCATTTCAATTTGTTGCAGGGCTACTAATGCATCTTCGCCGGTATATTTAGCTTTAAAAGCATTGAAGAGTTTCGTTTTATTTTTTGAAATAAATTCCGCCACTTTATTAAATACAAAACGATTGTCATTAATTGGTATACTTTCAACGCTTAAAACACGTATAAATGAAGGTATTTTATTTTCTTCTGGTGAAGCTGAAGCCCACATATCGAAACAATAAGCCATAAAATGTCGGCGTAATATATCTTTAGCACCCAAATAACAAGAAGGTGTACGAATATCTCCTTGCATCATTTCCATGGTGTCTTCAAAATAGTACTGGTCGTGTGCGTCACGTCCAGCCAGATTGACAATAAGTGAAGTGCCTGAGGAACGTCCGGCACGTCCGACACGTTGCAGGTAATTCGACGTTTCAGGCGGAATAGAAGCATTGAATGCGATATTCAAATCGCCAATATCAATACCCATTTCGAGCGTTGAAGTAGCCACTAATACATTGGTGCTTTGATAGCTTGGTCGTTGTTTGAAATCTCTTTCCAGTTTTTCACGTTTATCTCTGTCAATCAGTCCTGTATGGTCTTTGGCGAAGATTCGTAAAGCCCGTCCACGGTTATATACCATTCGGTAATAATCAAACACATTTTCTTTTGCTTCGTATATGCCCCTGCAACGGTGTTGTAAACACTGCATACCTTCGGCTAAATGAGCATTATGAATACCCACATTCAGACTATTACCACATACCGTACATTCGAAAGACTTTACATGAGTAGTCAGGTTTATATGGTCAGGATTAAGCCCCACGTTATTGATTCCTGCTGCTACTTTTTTATCTAATAATTTATTGGCTTCGAGGTATTCGAGCAATTGCTGATAAAAGTCGTTGATAAGTGCAGTTTCCTGAACCTGAACTAATGGAAAACATTTTAGAACCCAAGTACTATACCAGTTTTGCTTGTTATTCTGTGTTTGAATAATTTCAAAAGCTGAGGTATTAGGTCCGGGACTTAAGGTGGCGAACTTAGGCAAACGTGTATTCTTTCCAAAGTTTTTGATTAAGAAATGTTTCTTATTCGTGTTTTGGGTGATAAGCCAATAATTGGTTCGTTCTGTTCTATATTTTTTCAGATATACATGGTCAACACCTCCCTTGAAACGAAGACGGTGAAGGAAGCCCAGCAGAAATTTAGAGAAACTTTCTTTGTCGATTCTATCTCCCAAAGTTTCTTTTTGTAACCAATATTGAATTTGATTATATACATCATTGAACTGGTCCGTGTCGAATTCGACAGCTGATGCACCGGATTTTTCGAGCGTACGCCCAACTCCTGCATTGTACGAAAACTCTGACCATATTTCCCAACTTATACGGTTGCTGAATTCTTTCCTGAATTCTTTATTAAATGTTTTGTTCTTTTCGCGGTAGTCGTCAATTTTTAATCGACTCTCGCAATCGGGTGGAAGATATTTGTAAATAAAAGCATCTTCCGGGTTTGCCTCGTTTTGTAGTTTTAACCGCCAGAGTTTTTCGAACTCAGTATATAATTCGGGTAAGGTTATGTTTTCATGTTGCTCCTTTAGTACACTTTGAATGGCGTGGCGCATACCGAAACGGAAATTTCTGTTTTCGATAAATCCCGCCTGATGGGCAGCATCCTGCACTCCATTGGTAAATGCCAACAGTTTACGGTCATGGTCAGCAGCAGGATCAGTAGCCGTTGCCATTAATTGAGCAGCCACAATTGATTCCAAGGTTGGCAAGCCTGTACCAATGAGCGCTAATGTATTACGGGAGTTGCAATGGGGACAGATTTTATCAATCTTATCATTATTCTGATTACGCACTCCGAAAATGCGGAACGAATTATCGGTTTGTTTTTTGTCGGTTATCTCTAATGTTTCAGGATCCAAATATCCATCAATCGGTTCGCCTGTATAGGTATAATCATCGGCAAAAACATCTTTGAATTCCTTATCCTCCATGCATGAAATAAAGTACAGGTTTTTGTTCTGATTTTCAGCTATAAACATTAAACGAGTTCTTGTCATCTCGTTTTCCAAATGTTCGTTTTTTTCCTTTTTAATGCCTAACCAACCTGTACCACCGCAGTCGCGACAATAGTAAGGTGGTAACGATTTTAGTTTGTCGTTTGGATTCAAATCGGTTTCCCAAACAAATAAAGGGGAGGGTTGCACTTTTTTTAGAATGCGGTGTAAGCTCCTTAACCAATAGCTTGTTTGGAAATATACGAATGGGAAATAGCGTGTCCCGGAAAGTTCCTTGGCATAGGATAAAATACCTGTAAGCGATTGTACCAACTTGAAGCCCATGCTATAATCCACTGAACCGTCTGGAAAGCATCTACTGATCCAGAATTTTATGGTTTCCTCCAATTCAACTACACCTTTACACGAAAGCATAACAAGCTCAAAAAGCCATCTGTTTTTCTTCAGTTGGTCAATAAGTATGCTTTGGTCGTTGGAATAGTCCCACAAAAGCAATTGACGTTCGATATAGGTTTCGTATTCGTCTGTTTCATAGAAGTTACATTGATTTATTTGAGTCAAATCAATGGTTGGAATTTCTAACGATTCTGCAAAAAATAGGTCCGGGTGCTTTCTACTTTCTTCGATTACGGCATTTTTATCAACGTCAATACCAAAAATTTGTGAGAAAAATTTAACCAGTTCTTCTTTGCCTGCATCACCTCCGGCCATAGTTGCCGAAGTACCGACGGGAACAAGTTGGTCGTTATCAATAGAAAGTTTTAGTTTTAATCGCCGTATCAGGTTGGCTACATCCGACCCTTTGGCACCATCGTAGGTATGAAGCTCATCGAGAACAATGAATTTCAACAACGTAGTATCAAGGTAATTCTGTTTCCAAAGGTTATTGAAACGTGCCTGCATCAACGAGAAATCCAACATTTTGAAGTTGGTAAGCAGAATATCCGGTGGAGATTGGATAAGTGTGTCACGGTCTTCAATAATACGTTCTTCCTCCATTCGGGTAGCACGATGCTGTCCCTTTGCTTTTCCTTCACCAATAAACAACCCAGCTCGTATTTTATCACGCAACACAAACTCACCGTTACTGTCTTTGAAATTGTAGATTTCCTTAGCCAAACGCCGTGCCTGGTCGGTGGCAAGTGCATTCATGGGGTAAAGGATAACGGCTTTTATGCCGGGCTTCCCCAAATTCTGATAGCAGTAATCGAGTAAGGGGAAAAGGAAACTTTCTGTTTTACCCGAACCTGTACCCGTAGTAAGAATTACCGGTTTGGGATCATTATCTCGGGTAGATAATCGTTTGAATGCTTCGTATTGATGCAAGTAGGGCTTGAAACTTGGCTGAATAGTCAATACATCGTCCAGATTCAACTCCTTATCGACCTGCTCAAACGGTAAGCGAATTTGAATATATGGACCTTTGAACATGCCGGTTCGCTTGTTGTACAGAAAATCTTCGAAAGCTTGCTCTAACTTTTTATCGTCGAAGTTGTAAGTGGCTTTGAGGTATTCTACTACGGCACTTTTAATTTCCTCTGCTTGAATTAATGATAGCATTCGATTTTTTGTATTATGTATTTTCCTAATTTGGCAGTTTTATGCTTCTTTATAATCTAAATTTTGTTGAACAGGCTTTGGAAATTCTACATCAAACTTCCATTCAACCGCATTGATTTTATTTTTCAAAGTAGTCAGTTCATTTATTAGGTCTTCAAATGTAGGAGGATTTTCTTCGTATATCATTTCTTCCAGCATCTTCTTATAATCTTCTTTCCAGGCTTCCATAACTTCAGGAATTGGTAAAGGGTTGATAGTTTGTGGTTGAAGGTCGTTATAATTAACGCCACTTACTCGAGTAAATTTATGTCTATGCTCTACAATCGTTTGATATAGTTCTTTATCATTATAGGCTCTTTCCGCAATATTTGTTTTTGCTAAATGATAAATATCATACAAATGACGACTCAATCTATTTACACGCATTTTCTCAGCAGGACGGTGAAACTCTTCATGCAATAAGAAGATTTTCTCTAAAAAGGTTCTTTCTGGATTTACCGTTTGAACAGTAATTGGAGGTGCAACAAATTCACGCCCTGCATATTCTTCGTCAACCAACGAACTAAATGTTTTTAATGTATTCGGTTCGCGAAGTGAACGACAACTGATTTCGATTTGAATTTTTGGTACTAAATACCCAGGTGATTCAATAAGATTAGGATAATAGATTTCAATGATTCGTGGGTCTTTATCGCTGTCCTTCGTTTCAACTAAATTAAATGCAAGGCCTATTATACCTCTTTCTTCAAACTTTTTCTGTAATTCAGGGAAAAAAGTTTCGGCAGTGTACTCGCTGGATCTTTTTCGAAGCTGATCACGTTTGTTTTTTGATAATTCTCCGGAAAAACCAAGGAAAGATCTATCAATTGCAAGGTCGATATCTTCAGAAAATCGTTTTATAAGTTGCCATACTTTACTTAGTGAAGTTCCACCTTTAAAAATAAGGTGTTCACCGATTTCCATATCAAAAATAACTGATAAGGCCTGTACTACCCACCAGTCCTTTTCAACTGCAAATGCCGACATACCTGTTTTTTCTGCTATTTGTATGTAAGCATTCTTTTTCGTTTCATCGGGAATAGCCAACCATTTATTCATATTTTGTAGTTTTTAGTGCTTTACGCATGATTATTCTAATCCATTCTGGAGCTAAACGTATATCGTGTTCTAACCTATATGGCTCTTCTTTTACTAAAAGTTTGAGAATAATTTCGATTTCACTTTTAGTTACCTTATCCTTGCCGATTTCTTTTAATGCTTGAATAACCAAACCACTGATTTTACCAATGGCAGAGAGATTTTTGGGTGCAGACTTTTTAAAAAGAATTTTGCGTTTTCCCAAAGTGATTTTACGCGCGGCACCATCGGTGAGGTAAACCACATTCATTGGTACCTGTGTGGATAAACCCAAGGCGTTGAGGGCCAATACTCCTGTAGGCATAATACGTGCTTTGTCCCGTTTGCGTATGGCTTCGGCAATAGCTTCAGTACTTGGCTTCAGTTCACCTATAAAAGGATCAATATCCAGACGAGCGTAAATGCCACGAGCTACTCGTGAAATATCACCTTTTACAACCAATCTTTCCAATACTTTTGATACAGCTTTTGCCGACCCAAAATTCAAAAAATCTTCGGTAAAAAAGAGCGAACCCCTCTTCGCTTTTTTTATTTTTGTAAGTATTTTGTCATCAATGCCTTCCATGCTTTTTGTAAATATATTTTGTCGCAAAAATAGTAAATAATTGCGACATTTTATTCAAACCAGAAAACTATCTTTAGTTCTTTTCAAATAAACATTATCGTTTTACGAGATAATTGTTTTTAGGGAGCCTGTTTTGTAACATTTATAGCAATAATTTGTTACAAAAATCCGCTTTGAACAACTGATTTTTTAGATTAAATTTCGCGAACCCCTCCTCGGAAATGTGAATCAATTCAAATATTTGCAAATCAAATAAATATACCCAATATTTTGTCGGTTTTTGTCCCAAATATATACTATTTTTGCGACAAAAACATCTCAATCTTTAATGCGAATTCTTTTACTCTACCATTCTATTTCATCTGTTTGATTTATTTCAACTTTGGAAGAAAGAGAAAAATAACGTTTAAAAATATCAAGACTGTCTTTTATGTCTTCATATTCATCGTGTTCAATTAATTCTTCATCTATAATGTCAAAAACCTTATAGTTAGATATAACAAAACATTTTTTTATGGCTCTTGTAATAGCCACATTCAATCTGTTTGGACTGTAAAAGAAGTCTAAACGTCTCATGGATTCGAGAGGGTGAGAATTCGCAAAACTGTAGATGATATAATCTCTTTCTTGCCCCTGCATACCGTCTACCGTGTCAACTAACAATATATCAAAAGGCTTTGCTATATTCTTTGGCAGTGCTTTTTTAACCTCCTTTTTGATTTCCCTCACTTGTGCTCTGTAAGGTGTCATAATGCCAATGTCTTTGATATTTATACCGTTTTGTAAAAGGTCGGAAACCAATTCTGCAACAAGTTTCGCTTCGTGAGGAGAACGGCCATTTGCATCGAAAACATTATGAAGAATTAGTTTGTGAGGCTCGCTGTTTAATACTTCAGAATGATAGATACAATCATATCCCGCATTATCTTCCTGGGTTTCTTCTGCTGATTGGAGAAGATTCTCATAAAATAAAGTATTCGGTATTTTTATCAGCGACTCATTTAAACGGTACGAGGTATTTAATAGATTTATTTCTGTGGGATAAATGCGCGCCAATCTGCTAAAAATGGATTCAGCAAACATCTCATTATTTGATTTCTTAGGAATAATGGGGTCGAGCTGTTTGTGGTCTCCAACAAAAATGTATTTTCCTGTCCTACTCATAGCTGCAATAGATAAAGGAATACTTAATTGTGCAGCTTCATCAATAATGCACACATCGAACTTCCAACCATCCAATTTTTTACTTCCCGGATAACAAAGCGAATAAGCCGTTGAGCCTATTGCGATTCCTCTTTGGCTGTAACTTGGATTGTTTATATAACTGGGGAATGTAACTCGTGATTTCTTTGCTATATATGGATTTTCTTGAACTTCCTTGTTACTTGCTTTCTCGCCAATCTTGATAACCTTGCTATTATCCTTTACTTTAGATGCAATTGCGTTTAAACAGTTATTGATGGCTGTGTGCGTTGGAGCTGTAACAAAAACTTTTAAACCACAATCAATAAGGTGTTTTACGATGTTTCCTATGGTTTCGGTTTTACCAGTTCCCGGAGGACCTTGAATAATACAAAAATCACTTGCATTTATGGCATTGAGATAAGCCGAGTTTTGAGAATCGTTTAAGTAGCCAATTCTTTGCGAATAGTTTTGAAAGTTATTTCTGGTTCTTCCGTTTAAAAAGCTATCAATTTTACGTAACGTTGTTTCATTGTTTTTTAAAATCTCAGCAGCAGTTAATAAAAGTCTTGTACTGATGTCTGTATTTACTGCATTTATTTCCCAATTATTTTTAGGATAGTTATTGATGTCAATGTAACACTGCTTTACATTGAAGTCGTTAGGTTTGAGAATAAAGTTTTCTGTACTGTCTTCTTCAATATCCATTTCAAAGCGATAAGAACCATTACTCAAAACAACTGAGCTGCCTTCTTTGAATTTTGAGATATTGTTATCACAAAAAATCTTCACTGACGAAATGTATTTTTGTGAAGCTTGTAGCGAATAGCACCACTGATTCGGTAAACCATCATAAAAGTCAAATTCAATTCGTAGGTTAGTCATAGTAACACCCTTAGCAACCCTTTCGTCTAATGGTAATTTCTTATGCTCTTCAAAATCCTGAAGATTCTTAGCAAATTCAATCTCAATTGCAGCTTGGAATTCTTTCAATACGTCCATATTAGATTTTTACTTTTAGTGAGTTTAAAATTATGTTGGTTTCACGTTTCATTTCAGGTACATTCACAACATGGTAGTCGGAATAGTTTTCGTGTAATACGACCAATTTCATTGATGATATTTTCATCGAATATTCTGTTTCTACTAAGTGTTTATAAATATTCTGTTGCAGGCAGTATCTGTAATAACTAGAATTGTCCAATGTGCTTAGTTCTGACAAAGCGTAGCCATGACCGAAAATTCTTGGCTGACCATCAATGATAAGTTTCTTACTTCTTTTCCAATCAAGCATTACATATTCGTCTTTGTCGTTTTTTTTGAAAAGGCAGTCGATGGTTCCAGCAACATTATACTTGTCAGAAAAGATCATTTTTTCAGCATCAAAGAAAATTAGGTTTCTTACCATTATTTCTTTGTTGTAAAACTTAAGAAATAATTCAAACTCTGGAAAGTCTGTGTCGAAATTAGTTCCTTTTACGAAGTTCTCGATTTGTTTATGCAAGAATGTTCCCTTTTCCGCTGCTTCATCTCGCATTAAGAGGTATTCGTCCAAAACTTCTTCCTCTGTTCTGTTTTCAGCTTCAGCTTTTCTTTCGATATATCTATTTAGGTCAAATGGAAAAAAACGTTCAATCAGCGTAGTTACTGAAATATATTCAGAATTTCCTGTTTCATCTTTTGCATATACATGTGATTTCTCATCAAAGCCAAGACTTGTATTCCAATCATTAAAAGATAATTTTTTAGTTCTTTGAATCACACTTTCTATACTTTCGCTTTCGGCTGTGTCAATTTCAATTTCCTTATAACTGTATTGCTTATGGAATCTGTCTATTCCAAGATACTTTTCTCTATAATAGAATTTTTGCCATTTAATGCTTTGATTATAATCCCACTGGTCTTCCGTTTCACATATTACTTCTTTGGAGAAGACTCTATTGTAAATTGAGTGAAGTACATTTTTTATATAGTTGACACACTCGTCCGTTTGACAATGTATTTGCTTTTCTGTGAATCTTATAACAATCCATCCGCTTTCGGTAAAAAACAAATCTCTGATATTGTCTTGCTTTGAATCATCTTCGGGATTTATATAATGTGTTGGGTATCTGTAATATCCGTCATAAGGTTCATCGATTTCAATATCAATATATAGGTTCAGGTTTTTATCAAATAAAACAATGTCCGGTTCATAAGGCTTATTAAAATTTGGAATTACCAGATGAACATCGTTGGCTAATTCAATGTCGGTTATATTCTGTTTAAGTTGAGCGTAAAAATCATTTTCTTTGTACCCTTTCTGATTTGAACGACCTATCCTTGGTAGTTTCAAACTTGAATTTTGCTTAGGCATTTTCACAACAGGGTAAAGGTATTTACCCACTTGTGTAAAATGATTATTAGGGTTAAAAAGTATTCTTAAATCATCGGTTTGGTCACTATTCGGCTTTGATTTTATAATTTGTTTAGGAAGTCCTTGTGTTGGTCGTTCATCATCCTCTCGTGGTGTTTTTTTTTCTTTGTACTGTTGTTCATTTTCCTTATGCGAATAACCCGAATGTGTTTTTTTAGGCTTTTCTGTTTTCGTTGAAAACAACTCTATATCGTCCTCTTGTGTCGATTTATCATTATATATTTCTAATGGTTCATTTACAGCTATTTGAATCTCCTTTTTATCAAACTCTTTAAGTTGCTTTTTAGCTAATTTATATTTAGTCCAATCTTGTTTTATTTTTGTAAAAAACTCACCCTTTCTTTCTTTCGTTAACTCAGCAGGTGATTTAACCCCATAAAGACTCATCTTCTCTAAAAAGAAGGTCCTATATTCTTTTTGTAATTCAGATAATTTTCGTTCGTTCATTACACCTTATCTTACAATAACCACAAAATCACTTTTCAACCCATCCCCGAATACCACTCTTTAAGCCCCTTTAGATGGTTCAGGGGTAGGAGCCAGTTCCCAATCCTAATGCGTTCTCCCGAATGCATTAAATTTCACCACACAAACACTTATACATGACGTATGCAGGCTTGCCAATCTCTTTTTATTACTGAGTTTACAACAATTTTATTTCCATTAATCCATCCCAATTATCTTCTTTCACGGCAGTATTCCATTTAACGATATACCATTTCCCATTTTGCTTATAATGACAAACATAATGTTTTTCGCATTTATCTAGGAATTTGGATTTATTGATAATAGTTTGTATCCACTTACTAATATTATTAAAATTACTGTCGTTTTGGAATTTGCTAATAATATCGTCAATAGAAGAATGAGATAATTTATTCAACAATTCTTTTGAATATAACCAATTGTTATTATTGATATTATTGTTGTTTTTCCCACGCAATGCAAAATGATTTTTAAAATCATTTGTGTTTTCTAATAAACAATATCTATCAAACTTTCCATACCACATACCGCTTGACTTGTATGTATAAAAATCATTATTTTGTATCGTAAAAAATGCTCGTCTAAAATCATTTGTAACATCATCTTTCAACAAATGGTCATTTATTACCTTGCACATTTTTTCTAATTTACCCTTATCAAATGTGTTTGGATTAGGAGTTTCTATATTGTAATCAGAGCAATATAAGGGGAAATCAATTTTACCTTTGCAGAAATTTGTATCTTCTGTATCGTGAATAATTTGTTTTGCAAAAGGATTTGCAATTATTATTTTTGCTTTTTCAATTTCTTCTTTAATTTGCTCCGTATTAAAAGAAAATGATTTAGTTGTGAGATTTAATAAAGAATAAATATCATTTGAATGATTTTTGTATTCGTCCATAAGATTTGCAACAAATTTAATAGCACTAATCATTCTTTCTAAATTCCAATTGCCTGTTGCATTCTCAACCACATTTCTAATAACTCTCATCCAATCTTTAAACTCGCAATATTCAAATGATTTATTTAGCAAGAACATAGTTTGAGCATAAAACAATACTCTTTTTTGCATTGTAACATTTTCTCCTGCTATTAAGCCTTTAAATAAAGATGTATCAATGCCAAAACCATTATTCCACAAGTCAATATCGGTTTTTAATTCTGCATTCGAAAAGTTGTTGTTAACTTTTTCTGCATATTTATTTAAACAAGCAACTAAATGTTTATAAGAAAATTCTGTTGAAAAATCTTCTTTACTTATTTCATTTGGGCTATCAGATAAAATTTTTATCCTTTGTTCAATTTTTTCTTTATCAGGAGTAACATAATTTATGGCATAACAATTTATGGCTACTCCCGCTATAAAATTTATTAATTTACTATCTATTTCATATTCGATAATAATATTTCCGTTCTCATCAATTTTCTCAATTCTTCTCTTGTATTTCCAAAACAGATCAGTCCATACTGTATCAATTTTATATTTGAATTGTTTTGAAAGTTTTTCTTTATTTTCTTCTACAGTATCTGATTCTTTGACTAATAGATCATTTTCCCAGCCACTTAGTTCAATATGATTTTCGAAACGGGATTTGAAGTTCTCAAAAGGTGTTAATTGCTTGCCTCTCGCATTCATTTTTATATATAAATCATCTGAAAGCCCAAAGTTCTCCAATTTGACATAGAGGAAAGTAATGGGGCATTTTTCATCTACAGTCTTCCCTAATTTACCCCATAAATTAGGCATAAATTTGAATTTTGCATTAATTGCATCAATCATTACCAGCATTGTTGAAATTGTAGGGTCTTTTTCCCACGAAATAACAAACCACGAGGCATTTTTTATCGTTTCCGACAATTGATTTTCTTCAGTAATGTTGTTATCAGCATTGATCGGCAATAAATTTTGATAATCTATATTTCTGTATATCAATTCTTTGCAAAACTCACGCGAACTCGAACGGGTTTCGTAAGTGAATTTAGCCAGGCGGTTTTTGACCTCCTCTAATACTCCCCCCTCTTTATTGGCAATAAACCAATGCAAAAGGAATAGAGTTGTGAGCCGTTGCTGACCGTCTAATGGTTGAAAAAAATTATTTTCCTCGCTACCATATACAAAGTCAAGTTCAACTGGGTAATCTATTAATGCGCTTTTCAATCTTTCTAAAAAATCATTCCTGACTTTTTCTTTATTTACTCTACCTTGTGCATAATCGCGCTGAATAATTGGGATCTCAATGCTTCGTGTTTTAAGCAATTCCCAAAAACTTAATCTTTCAAATTTCTGAATTTTTACTTCCTCAATCATTACTTTTACTTTTTTTGTGTTGGCAAATAAGATTTTATAACTTCTTTAATGTTCTCAAAATATGCTGTTCTATCAATTTCCGACCATTGTCCAAGTTGTTTTAGCTCTTTTGAGTAATACTTCATAAAGATATTTCTTGTACATATCGGAATAAAAGTACCCTGTTTTTCTTGCTCAATAATTTTTTTTCTTTTATTCTTGAAAGAGTCGTTCTTATATGATCGATTAGTCCCTTTGTCCAACAAACATAAATTTCTCAAATTATTATCTTCTTCTCCCAATACATATTCAATAATTTCTTGAAATTTTTCGTCTTTAGTTCCTGTTTGGTTATTAAAGTTATTGATTCTTTCGTTTAACTTATCGTTATTATGAACAATGACATCTTTTTCAAAATTATCAAACAGCCAAGTTTTTTGTTCGTTAAAGTCATTTTTTACTTTTGCTTCTGAAGCTTTTGCGTGAATATGCTCAATGTCCCATTTCTCTTTCTTATAGCGATTAAAAGAAAAGCGAGAATTTTCCTTTTTATTATTCAACATTGTTTGGATATTGTACAGCAACAAAATCTGAGTGACATCCCCCTTGTTATATTCAATATCTGCAAGTTGAACTTTCTTGAATTTATCTGTTATTTTTTCGTTAATAAATTCTATAAACTCACTTTTGTTTTTTGTTTGAGAATTATCAATGAGTTTCTTCATATCTTCTCCCATTGTAACTAAAAACCCAATTTTATGATACAATTCTCGATTGTCGAACCAGTCTTGCAATGTTTGAAAATACCGTTTTGCCTGTTTCCAATTATCTACAATTTCTTTTTCGGATCTATCTATGAATTTTTTATCAAATTCTCTAAAGCTGTAATAATTATCACCAGTCTCCTTGTAGTATTCCTCAAAAGATTTGAAATCTTTATTATCTTTGTTTTTACCTTTTGGTAATCCTACAATAAGCTCAAATAAAAATTCAATACGAGTGTCTTTTTCATTCTCGTCTTTATTGATAAACAACCAAAATTCTTCATTATGCAACGAGTATTCAATAAAATCCCATTCATTTGCTATTTCTAACTGTTTCAACCTTATTTTATCACCTATAGCTTTTTTTTCTTCATCGTTTTTACCTTCTTTCGTTTTGAAGTTAGAACTATTGAGAAACAATGCTTTAATAAGTTCGGCATTCGTTAAAGGTATTTTGCCCATATTGATACGAGTGAAGATTTGTACTGCATCTTCTTCGTTGGTTTCGTACCATATTACTTTGGAATTGTTCAGAAATTTTGATTCAAAGCCGCTTGAATCATAAGAATTCCCTTTTGCTTCAAACCAAACTGTTATAGTTTTATATGCTTGTGAAATATGAAAATAATCAATGTTTGCAAGTGCATCTAGATCTGTTTTTGCTTCAACATTACTTAAAAATTCTTTGCTGTTAGATTCTTCTGTATTTCTTGTTTCATATTCCAATTCAAATAATTTTTTCTTCCGATTTCCAATTAACCCCTGATTTAAATAATGTAAAATCAAGAAAATCGTTGTCAGTCTTTGCTGTCCGTCGATAATTTCCCATTGCTCGTTTTTTGCTTTAACAACGACTGGCTGCAAACAATACCATGTTTTATCATTTGAATTTGGTACGTCTTTAGGAGAGAAGGAGTTTATATCGTTTAATAAATCTTTTACTTGCTGAACTGTCCAACGATACCCACGCTGATATGCAGGAATGAAAAAATTCATTCCTAATAATTTACTAACCTCTAAAGGAATTAATTCAATATTATTTTCTTCCATATATTATTTTTTATAAGTCTATTGGTACCCAGTTATTTTCGAAAAACAGTTTTTTGCAATGATTTTTATCAATCAAATAAACTTCTATCAATTCTTTTATGACTTGATTGTTGATAATATTAAGTGCATTTAATGCAGTGTTGACGATTGTATCAATATTGTTTTGTCTTGATAACCAAACAATAACATATCTTTTCTCTCGACCTGTTGTAATCTGTAAATCGTTTAAGTTTGTAATATCTTCCTGATTTATCTGAATTATTTCATTTTCACTTTGTCGTTGAATTTTTAACTCTATGTGAATAGCTGGACCTTTGTGTTTAAATCCTTTTGAAAGTGTTTCTTCACGACCCCATAGTTCTTCATTGTCTTTAATTAACCATGGACACAACAGAGACATATCTCTGAAACGATATTTCCTACTCCCATTATCATCTCTGGAGCCAATATAATGAGTTACTTCAGTATGTACGGCATATTGTACGTATGGTTTTTGATTTATCAAGTACATATACAAATTACACTTCAAATCGCTTTCGGTTAGAATAGTTTTTGGTTCTGCTTTAAAGCGGTGAAAAGTATCGAGAACTGCATTTTCAATTGGTTTTCGCCAGGATTCTAAAATTTCTTCGTTGGTCATGGTTGTGTTATGTTGTTCAACCCACTACGGGGTTGTCATTTTATATTATCTCTCATCCCCCAGTTGCACTTCGTTTACTGGGGGTTATGCACAGTTAACTCCTACGGAGTTATTCTACCACTTTTGGGACGTTGTATTCTTTGACTGCTTTGTTTAAAATAAATCTAAGTGAGGCGAAAACACTTTGAGAAGTTGGCTGTCCGGTTTCTTTCCCTTTTTTATCATAAGACTTATGGTCACTATAATTTATTTTGATTTCTTTTCTATCTTCAGAAATATCAATTGTTTTTATTGCTGACGGACGACCTAATTGAAAATAATGTATTTCATATAATGACACAATTAATTTCTCTGCACCAGGAAATTTGTCTTTATATTCCTCCAATAAACCATGAATATGAAAAGAATATGAGGCATCTTCTAAAAAACCATCAAATTTATAATCAATTTCTAATTCCTTTTGTGCTTCTGCTTTTACTTCTTCCTGTTCTTCCATAATATTAAATTTTAGTTATTTTAATTGAATGCTTTCATAAAATGTTCCCACGCCACCTTATAATCTTCCACTCTATCGCATTTATCGAATGGTGGATAGTAGGTGATTTGCTGGCCTTGGTACAGCTCACTTTTGGTTATGGTGTGGGTGTAGGTGTCGCCCTGTTTTAGGGTGCGTTGGTTGGGATTAGTGAGGGCGCCACTTGCTCCGTTAGTGAGAGGCTCACATGGAGTGAGACTCTCACGAGAAATTTTTTCCCATTCCGGGCGGTCGATGCCTACGCCGTTGAGGCCTTTGCTGCATGTGAAAATGATATTGCCGCGCTGGTCGTACCAGGTATCGTCTTCGTTTTGCTGGAGAACGGGGAACTGCACGTTGTAAATGAGTATCAACTCATCGAGCGTGAGACCCAATGCCATGGCGGTGATAACGTCTATCTCTACCAATGCCATGCGACGCTCGTACCAGTTACGCAACGGCGAACTCCACTGCCACTCAGGTGTAAGCGTACTGAAGGGTTTTAACCTACCGTCTGCCTTGCTCCAACTATCAGACTTGAAGGCTTCCTGCCAGCTTTCTTCCCACAACGGAGCGTAGTATTTATTCAAACAATTCAACTGAAGCGTACGGCTGAAAAGCTGCGGTTTGTATTTGGGGTCAATACCTAAGGGAAATGCAGATAATCGGCTGTCTGTTAGATTTGAAGCCCCAATGGTTTTCATAAAGAAATCCATTGTAATGGAAGAGGTCAGCGCTGTAAGTTCTATAAGATTTTTATTGTCTTTAAAAATAACAGAGATAACACCGTTTGTGTGAGTTGTTTGAGGCAATAAAATTGCGACAAAAAGTGTTCGTTCATTAGGTTGCCCTAACATTTTTCGGAAGCCAACTTTATAATAATCAATCCAATTGTCGAAAACAATATTGTCGTCACTTACTCTCTTTATGGTTTTAAACCCTTTTATTAAGTTCGGGAATGATTGTGGGTTTTCATTCGGAATATAGTTGGTTCGTGCAACAAAATTTTCATCAATAAGATTATGGTCAATAATGTCATAATCGGAGCTCAGAATACAATTTTCAGTAGGGGTTTTGTAAACTGGATTCGAAACATAAAAATGAGGTCCACTATAAATCATTTCATATTTTTCAATATCTGGAAATTGAGTAGAACGCATGATTATTTTATTGTTAACATCATTTGTCTCATGCCAGCCTTCTGAAATTTTTGTATCAAAATCTTGAATAGAAGTTTTGAAATAACTCAATTTTTCCAAAACACTTATGATAGATTGTGTATGAATCGAAACTAATTTTGCAGCTTCTCCATTTTTTGAATTTTCAAACGTTTTGGCTAATGTATTTAAAACTTTATCAGTAAAATGAACCACTCTGTCTGAGTGTGGTTTGATATTCCAAATATATTTTTCAGTATTTTCTTCTTTTACTTTCACACCACCAGCAACACCACTGTAATTTGGAACAAAAGAGGGGTCGATTGTTGACGGGTGAAAAAGATTTGCTATTGAATAAAATGAAACTTCTGACTTATTTCCAGAATATATATTTGCACTGAAAACATTGTGGTGGTCAATTTCAGAAAAAAGCATTAATCTATTTTGAAACTGAAAATGATATTTCAATCGTTTATATATTTCTTTACGCAATGACTGTCCGTTGGGGTCATCGTAGACACCTTCAGGATGCAGAAGTCCCATAAATCCCTGAGGAGCAGTAAGCGAGAAACCATTTTCCAATACACATTTGTAGAGGTTGGTTTGTTGCCCTTTCAGCAATGGATAGTTTTGCACGGCATTCATAAAGAGAGCCGAACTTTCTATTCCAATATTTTCGGCATAATAACCGTTTTTTTGTTCGGGAACCGATAAGTACGATTCCTGCAACTTCCGCACCTGTGGCGCAGTGGTTTTGCGTATAGACACTTCGGGGAAAAGTTCTGCAATAATGTCTTTTTCTTCGAATTGCAGTTTTAGCCATGGCGGATTTCCCACCACAATATCAAAACCGCCTCGTTCTTTAAACACTTCCAGAAACTCCAGTTCGTGGTGGAAAAAGCGGTGTTGTGTGCGCAGTGCTTCTACGGTTTGCAGTCGGTCGGCAGTGCCAAACAATGTAGATTGGTCGCCGGCATTTTGCCAAATATTTTCGAGTATGGCGCGTGCGTCTGCATTTTCGTCGAGGTAGGAGAGATCCACGCCCAGAATGTTTTCCACTTCGTTGTACCATTGGTCGCGGGTAGGCAAGTCGGCCACCTGTCGTGCATCCCAGAACCATAGACTACACCAGTAATCCATAATGGTGCGCAGCTTGTAAAATGGTGAGTTGCGGGAGTTCAGAGTGAGTGTCAAGTGAGCTTTTTCGTCGTAACCTTTCAGGGTGGTTTGTTGCCCTTCCATACCATACACTTTATAAATGCTGGTGGTGTCCTTAATAATTCCCTGTATTTGCTTGCTGTGTTCCAGCAGCAAGGTATCAATTACCTTACATATTTTTTCGAGGCGTTTGCACTCGACGGCACTGAGTGGTTTCTTTATTTCTGCTTTCCAGTCGGCAACTGCTTTTTTCTCGGCATCGGTAAATTCGCTCTTTATTAGGCCAATACCAGCTGAAGCCAGCATATTTTCATCGGGCAGCAGGAAGTGGTAATATTGGTTGGGCTTGCGATCAGGTATTAATGATTTTATTGTTGTTTTTTTATCTTGTTTCCAAAGCACTCGTTTGGGAGCTTTTGTCCACCATGCTTTGGCTAATGGTTTGGCATTTTTCCCGGGTGCTGTGTCTTTGGGGTATTCCACGTTCACATCCTTTTGGTCGTACACTTTCAGCCAGCATCCGACCACGGCATTACCTACGCCCAGGCGGTGCGCAAAAAAAGGTGTTTCCATGTTGCGGTGCATACAGTTGAGCCACAATGATAGTTTGCCCAGCTCCACCGCCGTAGGGTTTAAATCCACACCGTACACGTTGTTGGCTGCTATGTAGGCTTTTACCTTTTGTAGTTCGTCGGTATAGTTGCCTGGCACAATGCGTTTCCCGCCACGGCGCACCTCTTCGGTTTCCTTTAGTTCGAGGTACATGACCGCCAATTGATTAATCACCTCGTTTTGGAAGGCGGCAGCACCCATGGCAGGTTCCAGAATTTTGAGTTTCAGCAGTTCTTCGGCGCAATCTTCGCCCGCTTCCTGACGTTCCTTTAATTTGTCGATAATGCCTTTGAGCGTATATTTTACGGTAGTTTGGGTCAGTACCTCGGGCGTGTAAAACGAAGCCGATTTTTTGCGGTCGCGCCCATTGAGTCGGTACACAAACTGTCCTTTTGGAATCTGTTTGTCGTATTGCGGATTTTCAGGGTCTTTCAGAATCTCATTATCTGCAAATTCGTCGCGGCGCGAAAGTGGCACCAAAAAAGTTCCCTCTTTGCCATCGGCATCGTCGGCTTTTTTTACTTCTATCAATGTTTCGGCTGCAAAGAAACCATTGAACGCCAGCAAGCTTTCGTACACGCTTCCCAACTGATTGATACCCAGATTGGCATACGATATGCGTCCACGGCGTTTGCCCTTGCTCTGGTTGCTGAGCGAGAGATTAAATATGATTTTCTGTAAAATGAAATTTCGGAATTGTACACCAACGAGCAGTTTCAGCACTTCGTTGTCGAACAAAGGGGAATCCAGCGGCTTCATGGTGAAACCGTTTTCGGTCTTTACACCGTTGTGCAGGTAGTCGAACAGCTTCCACAGGCTTTGCGAAAAGAAATCGCCGTTGCGTGACGAATCGGTAGTGAGTGGAATCATTTCGAGGTCACGCAGCATTTCCAAACTGTAACCGCGCTGATAGGTGGTGTCTCTTATTGGCAATATCTCCAAATCTTCGCGTGCTTCGGCGTAGAATAGGAAAAGCAGACGATACACCAATGACAAACATTCGTTTTTCAGTTCACGGGCAAAACTTTCGTCACCCATCAGCTTTTCAATGGCATCTTTTTCGGTCAATGTATTGGCATGTTCTTTTTTGAACCAAATAGCTTCGTTTGCCAGACTTTCCACCGCAAAAATTACAGCGGTTTTCAGGTTCTGTGTTACGCCATAAGCTGCTTTGTGTGCATCCTCGTCGAGGCTTTGCAACAAACTATCCGAACTGCTCATAAAGTTGGGTTTAGCCAAGAGGGCATAGAACAGCGCCAGATAATCTTTATTGGTACTCGATTCAACGAACAGTTCTTCGAGGTCGAATAACAGGAAACTATCGTATTTCCATTTTTCGTAGTGAATCATAAAGATTTTAGCACCAGCCAACAGAATAACGTAGGTGGGACGTTCGTCTTCAGGCAATAGAAAAAGCTCTGAAAGGGCATCGCGCACCACGTCGGGGTGAAACTGAACCTCTTTCCACGCTTCAGGAAAAACACGTTTCCAATCGTCGCGCGTCCATATTTGGTCGTAAATACCTTCGGTTTCTTTATCAGCCTCGTGCACAATGGCTTTCATTTCCATAACGAACAAGTACGGCTTTCCACCTTTCGAGTAGTTCAACCGTACCGGAATGGCTTCCTTTTCGTTGAGGTAAATGGGTTGGCTGTATGTGGGCGTACCGTTCACATAACCCAATGCATCCAACACCTCGGTATGAAAATCGTGTGTTCGCTTTACCTTGTCTTCTTCACGTTTCAGATTGAGAAAATCGTTTTTAAAACGAGCGTATTTTTGGCGCAAAGGCGTAATGCGGGCATTGATTTGAGAAATGTGGTTTTCAGCGGTATTACCGTCGTTGTCTTTCTTTTGGGTAACGTAACCCACTTTGTCGAATACTTTCCGGTGAAAGTCGTCGGCAAAGAAGTGTTGAGAGTAGTAGTCACCTATGTTTTCTATGAATTTCATGTTAGTCAAATAAATAACCCCTAAATCCCCTAAAGGGGACTTGAAGACCAAGTTTATATATTAAGAATTATGCATTGTAAAACACAGCCAGTAAACGTAAATAGGGGTCATTGTCCAGTTGAAAATAGCTATCGTAGAATTTACGTGTTTCATCATGAACGTATTCAATATCTTTCTTTCGTCTGTCCTTGTGCGATTTCAGTACCCCGATTTCTTCTATACCGAATTGAATCTCCAATTGACGTTCAGAATCCTGTAACCATTTGTTTAGCTTTTTTTCATGCAGTTTCAGCTTGTCTTCAATTTCGTCAGCCAAATTCCCCTGCCACTGAAGTGTGTATAGTTTTTTAGCTGATTTTACAGCGTCCGGAAGCATGGCTTGCATAATGTCTAAATGCGTTTGTTCAATTTCCAGTGTTGGCAAATCGTCTGACAAGCGGTAATGTTTCACAAATTTGTCGTAACTATCCATATTTCCAACCTCGGCACCAATAAATGAACGCCCAACCGCAAAAGCTTTGGATAAAATGGCTTGTCCTTTCCCATTGGAAGTGATACCCTGAAAAACAAACCAAGCCGATTTTTCGGGTAATGGGTTTCGCATTCGAACCACCGGTGCATTTCCCTTATCGATACGTGCCAAAATCTTGAATTGCAGCCATCGTGCCAATGGGTGCATGTCGTAAAGCAGTTGCTGAGTTGGCCAGCCTTCTTTTTTACGGGATTTCTCAATGGCTTTTTCCACCACTTCTTTATCGCAGGTAAGTTTGAACGTATCTTTTCGGGCGGGGAAAGCTTCTTCCGGAATATCATATAAAACGCCCGTGATTTCATCCTTCTTACCGCACAATTCATCTGTTTGCACAAACTCAATGGTTTCTTCAAAACGATCCACAATAATCTGGTCTTTCAACCGCATATTATCCGATTTTAGTTCATCTATCAGTGTAGCGTAATAATCGAAATCGCCGGAATAGAAGGAACTATGGGCAGGCTCAAAGATGTTTTCTGTGGTCGTTTCGTTTTCAAGGATATTCATAATTTCATCCCAATCCACTTCGTCGTCTTTTTGTTTGCTATCCAGTATCGAAACATCGCCCTTTACAAAAGCCTTGGTAATCAGTTTTTCCTCTTTGGTTTTGTCATAAAGCATCCACAAGCTAGCAGCATCTCCCAGCGTTTTATATACTTCTTCCTCTTTCTCTTTCAGTTTATCCAAAATACGGAAATCGTCTTTTATCGTTGAATTGTCCGATTTAGAAATCAGGTAGTAAATGTAAGGCGTATTTGTCTGACCAAAACGGTCGATACGTCCATTGCGCTGTTCGAGGGTAATGATAGACCACGGTATGTCATAGTTGAACATGGTGTGGCAATGGTAATGAAGGTTTACACCTTGACTACCGGCATCGGAGGCCAGAAATAAACGAATAGAGCTGTCTTCTTTGGAAAAATTATCGATAATGGCTTGTTGTTCGGTGTCCGTCAGGCTGCCATTGAATTGAACAATAGCTGTAGAATCGATATTGAAAGTCGTTTTTAGCTGTTCCTCCAGATAATCAAGCGTTTTTCTGCGCTCAGCAAAAATGATAATACGCTCGTCTTGTTTACGGCCTTTCCAACCACTTGCTTTCAGGTGATTGATAAGTTCCGTAAGTTTTCCGTCCTCTTTTGCTTTCAGGATATTTTCAATCTGCTGCTTTAAATCCAACAGAAATTCGGTTGTTATTTCTTCGTCTCTTTCTTTTGCCAATCGGTTATTAATCGTTTCGAGGCAAGCAGGCGGTGACGACATATAGGCTTTGAATAAACCAATGGCAAATAGGAGAGTACCATTATTCAAATCGCCATTCGCTTCGGTAAAAGCTTCATTTCTGGCATTCTGAATCAGTTCTAATACTTTTTCTTCTGCTTTGAATAATGAGCTGTGAAGGCTTGTTGTGATACGATCGCGAAACGAATCGCCCACTTCATTCTCCACATCTTTCTTGAATCGGCGCACAAAAAGTGGCTGAATATCTTCGGGTGTAAATTCACCATTGTAAGGCACAGCCGTTGGGTCGAGCAAGGTAATGAGGTTGGCAAAGTTTTTCTTTTTACCGTTGTGTGGTGTGGCCGAAGTAAGAACCAATGCTTCTGTTCTATGCGAAAGAAAATCCGCCAGTTCACCACGTTGACTGCTATCATTGGCAACATTATGGCATTCGTCGATAGCCACAATATCCCATTTGATTTTTTCGAGGTGATGGCGGAACTTACCGTTGTTTTTCAAGGTGTCGATAGACACAATTACTTTGTCGTAATAATCGAATGGATTTTTATTGGAAGGTATTATGGCATTAATCCGGTCAACTCCCTGACTATCCAACCTGACCAACGGAATTGAAAAGCGTGACCAGATTTCCTGTTGAAATTGCGAAAGGATTGATTTTGGTGTAACAACCAAAATCCGCTGTCCTTTTCCACGGCGAATCATCTCGGTAAGAAATATCCCAACCTGAATGGTTTTACCCAATCCCACACCATCGGCAATCAATATGCGTGGTTTTGGCAACGATAAGGCTTTAATGGTAGGTGTGAACTGGTAGTTACTTGGACGAATGGCAGCTTTGTTGGCAATTTCAATGCCCTCGGAATAGAATGAGGAATTGCGAAGTATAGTTTCAATGAACAGCTTCGATTTACGATAGCCATTGGTTATATCAGCCACTAAATGAGTTGATTCTGGTGTAATAACCTCATAATCTTCCAAGCTAAGATCAAAAGTAAACTTCATTCCTTTAACCAGCTCGGTAATACCTTCCGCTTCAATAATATCTTTCTTAACGTCTGTAACTAAAAAATCTTCGTTTCGTACAGTTAATCGAATTCCGGCAGCTATGTTATGGGTTTTGGTAATCATTTTATACAGAAAGTATCAGATTAGAAATCACTTATTTTATAAAAGGTCAAAATTAGTGAATTAAACTCATACAATCTATCAAAGTTTTTAGCTTTCTCGAAAAAAAAAACGGTGTTTTTTTTATATAAAATTGGGACGTTATTTATGATATTTCATTTTAATGTCATATTTCTTCGAGTTTTAATCCGTCAATAAATAATAGTAAAGCCGGATTTTCTTGGATCAATGATTGAAGTTCAGGAGTGAAACGACTTTGAATAGTTTGTAATGGTTCGTTATTCCTTTTACTAAGTTGTTCGATCAAATAATCTGCTAAATCAAGTCCGTCAGCTTTTGCTTCTGGAGTGGCAATATCTTCTAAAATGCTAGAAACAGTAATATTGCAACAATATTCTTTTTTTATTTGAATTGCTTTTTCGCTCCATTTATCAAAGGCGTTTAAGTCTGGAAAAAGGATTATATTTCTGCTTTTAAGTACCTCACATTTTTCTATTGATAAACCATGTATGTTCCCAGCACTTAGCCAAACTAAATCTGGAAAAACTGTGCTAGCTATTAAAGCTGATTTCTCACTTTCAACGATTGCTATTGTTTTTTCAAGGTTGAGTTTTAATAAATGTTCGCCAAAGAAACATTGTTTTAGATTAAAGTCTTCTGGTAATGTACCGATCTTTTTTAGTTTGTTGTGAACCCAATCAATTGCCCCGCTTTCGTGTTTTAGTCTACGTCCAGTATCAGGGTTGTATTGCATAATTTTACCTGTACGGACTTTGCCTTGAATGTCAATCTGCCAAAAGATTACCTCGCTTGTTTTAGTAGCCCCTAAGGCATAGTTTTCACCGATTGCTTGTATCTGTTCAGCGGTCAATATTTCGCAAATGAAGCGCACAAAATTGCTTTTGTAACTAACTGATCGTTCAACAAAAGAAAAAGGAATTGTGCCAGGTGGTATTAGTGGTACAATTGGTTTAGATTTATCCCAACATCCTTTAAGTGAGGTAGTGTCTATGGAAATGGAGGGATTGTCATTATAAAACTGTTTAGGGGTGTAGTGATATCCACACTTTGATTCCCTATTACATTTGCCGACTTTACTATGAATTGGTTCATTAGTTTTGCCATCTAAATAAAGCGTGAAACTCTGCTTTTGTCCACATTCTGGGCAAGTGTGGCGGGTGGATATACCTTTGTATTTTTGGAGATATGGAGAACTGTATGGTTGCATAATATTTTGTATTGATGTGCATTGTGAATAATGAATATGTAGATATTGTGTTTAATATCATTGCTTTATGGTTATTCCCATTATTCATAGTGCTTAAAGATTGGAAATTGGATGAATAATTAAAAGTGAAGTAATGGGCTGTAAAATAGCTAATTACAACACTTCCATTATTCATGATTCATTCACTTTAATCGACAGATTGTAGATTGCGATAAGCCGGTAATCCGTGCAGCCTCTGTTTGAGTAATATTTTTTTCAAGAAGTAATTTTGCAACATCTTTCATATCATTTTGTTTATTCTTGTTATTTGAGCTGCCTAACTTTTCAACTTTTAAGCCACATATAATGAAGTACCTACAAATGTCTATTGCATATTTCATTGTTTCCAACGAAACAGATTTCGAATCATTTATACCAATTGGATAAGATTTGATTAATTCCATTATAAGAGCAATTCTTAGAACATGCATTCGAAATCGTGAATATAAAGCTTGATGATACTCAATGTCTATTTTGTTTCGCTCATTAACCATTTCATTCACAAAGTCGATATAAACCAGTTTAGCTTCTAAAGAAAGGGTAAGAGTGCCAAAGTCATTCTCATGCAAATACTCTATCAGTTTTTTGTAGCGTAAAGCAAATACCGGATTTGGAATTGCTTCATTGTACATCGGCTGTTTTGCATTATCAGGATAAGCGAATAAAAACCTTTGAGCAAGACCGTTTTCTCTCATTTGATTCTCATTGAGTGTTGAAGCCAATACTAACGGTTGTATGCCTCCAATAATTGAATAGTATGGATCAGAGATTTTTATATGGTCTTTCCCAACTCTGTTTATTGAAAATGGGCCATTAGTAAAAAGTGATAAATATCGAGCCACCTCTCCACTCTTGGCATATCTACCAAAATCAGCAAACCAACCACTTAACTCGTCTCTATGTAATGTCAAGCCGCCATTCTGTTGAAGGGCAGGATATAGGCTTTCTGGAGTTGCATCGTCAATAAGTATCATTCTCGGGAATGGTTTTTCGGGTGAAGATTCTTTGACTTTCTTACAAGCTGCATCTACTATTTTCCACTCAGCCAATTCTTGTTCATATTTGCTGTAAGCTGCCAGATCATATTCAATTATTGGTTTAAATGCGATTTTCAAAGGTGCATCTTTTCCAATGCCTGAAGAGCCAATGTACATTATCCATAATTGAGGGTAATTCTTGTATTTTCCATCGTCTAATATGGCACGTTTACGAACTACAGAGCCACAAGCAACTAATAAAGTACTTGCAAAGTATTCAAGTGGGCTGCCATAAACAGCCACACTGTCATTTATAAGGTCAGCAAGAACCTGAGGCATTCCACTCATTGGGAAATGATTATCTTTTGCTTTATCCTGCCTTGAATTAGATTCAATTTTAGAGTTAAACAATTTTATGAAATCAGTATTTTCATCTTGCATTAATTTACTTTTCCCTACTGACTCTGTAAAGTCAGTAGGGGAGTGTTTTAAATCAATCATCTCTTAATACCTTTCTTAAGCACGTTCAGTTGACTTGTCAATAGTTTTTTTACATTACTTCTTAGATAATATATTCTTCCATTTATTTTAAAAAATCGGATATATCCTAGATCTCTCCACAATTTTGCAAGTGATTGATCGAATTTCATAACCTTCATAAATTCGTCATTTGTTAGATAGGGTTTTTCTAGTTTTTCGAAGTTTTTGTTTAAAGTTTCTGTTAGTTTACGAAAACGAATTAGAGCCCTCTCATACTTTTCTATATCTTTTCTTGATGATTTTTGAATTTCACTATTTCTAAAAACTCTTTTACGAATATCAGCATCGATATTATCTAAAACTCTTTGGTATTTCATCATTTTTTAGACCTCCCGTTTTTTTGATTATTGTTAGCAATATGTTTCATTGCTTCCTCTTCTATTTCACTTTGCGTTTTAATTCTTACTTTAAGTAGAAAACACTCTAGTTCTTCTCGATCAAAATAGATCATTTTTCCGTTTGGCTTATAGTGTGGAATAAGTCTTTGTGAAGTCATTTTGTATAAACTGCTTTTTGATAAACCGGTATACTTTGATGCTTCATCGAATGTTAGAACTTTTTTGTTCATGTTTGTATTTTATAATTAAATAATAAACAAAGGGCGTGCACTCCCTTTGTATTTACTTCGATTAATCGTGATCAAAACAAATAAAATTCTTTTAAAATGCAATAACAAAAAAAGCATACTATATATATAGTATATATGCATAAAAATATATATGGTATATATTAAAAAGAATAGTTTTTCATTAGAATTTTCGTTTGTTGTTTTTTTTTTTGTTTTTTTAGGCTAAGTCTATGTGTATTAATTAAGTATGTGGTTTTTATGTGTTGTCTGAATTTCCTATAGATACGCAAAAAGGGGACTGAATCCGTCCCCTTTTTTGCGTTATTGCTGAAAAAAAATGATTAAAAATCTTTACGGGTTAACGATTTTTAGTATATCGTCTATCCTTTTGTATTCTCTTGGCAACTGAGAAATGCTTTTTAGGTATTGGTTTTTTAACTGTGCTATGTTTTTTATATTGAAAATTTTTGATCCGTTCGCCCATCTGTTAGAATTTTTATGACAAATTTGATCTATCAAATATGCTAATAGAGTATGATCAGCCACCCAATTTATTGTAAAACTATTATACTTAATGGTACCACCACCAAATGCACCAATGAAATGTTCTTTGTCAGTGTTTTTTATTAAAGACTTCTCATTAAGCAAATCATATAGTTTAGAGAGTTGATTATCATTATAAAAAGATTCCAAACTTATCTTAGTATTTCTATTTTCCTTACCAAATTCAAAATATTCATATCTGGAAACTAAATATTCATAAAACATCAATAAAGCTAAATTATTTGTATAATTGTCAAATGCAGGAAATGTTTCTGAAATATGATCAGACTTTTTATGTATAAGTTTTTCAACGTCAAGGTTTATATGTTCGGGATTAAAATATGGGTAATACTCATGTTTTATATTTATATCTTTTACGATTTTGCTTTCTGATTTTGCATATGAAGCAATGAAATCAACTATAAATGGAAATTCCTGAGCTGTTTGTTTGGTATCTGGTCTAAATATTTTGTTTTTTGATATTTTTCGATTAATTTCTAAAATAGTATTTCTCAAATGATCTGTTTTCAAACTCTTAGGTAAGTATAGCATTTCATTATTAAAATCACTAACTAAATCACCCTGCTTTTTTATTGCGAATTTAGATATTATCCAGCAAATACGCCGAGGCATGCTTACTATTTGTTTATTCTTTAATTTGAAATGGGTACCTTTTATAATTCTTATTGGATCGTTGATTTCCATAAATAATTTGACAGATTAATTGAAAAGTCCGTTTTGTAAATTTACAGCGGCTTCTTTATTCTTATCAATAATTTTTGCATAGATTTGGGTCGTTGATATTTTAGAGTGCCCTAATAGTTTTGAGACCGTCTCAATAGGTGTTCCTAAACTTAGTTGCAAGGTTGCAGCTGTGTGACGGCTAACGTGGAATGTAATTTTCTTACTTATTTTTGCCGTTGTTGCCCATTTTTCTAAAACTTCATTAGTAGTTTCGTTTTTGGGTAAAT
>Ga0302296_1000495_pt1 | contig 32757 bp, 27 predicted proteins | sample III_Fen_N3_1_FD_194546 | JGI IMG/M metagenome (GOLD analysis project Ga0302296, IMG submission 194546) | Peat permafrost microbial communities from Stordalen Mire near Abisko, Sweden - III_Fen_N3_1 | ecosystem: Environmental > Terrestrial > Soil > Wetlands > Permafrost | place: Sweden: Abisko... | reverse complement strand
GACACTTTTGGTAATATTCGCTTCGAGCCCGAGTGCCGACAAATCGTTTTCGATGCCTGCAATCTCGCCCGATTTTAGGCAAAAAGCGGAACAGATCGTGAAATTGGCTTGCAACCTTGTCAACCGATGCTGAACCTGGTCGTAATCGAAAAGTTGTTTGTTACCCACCAGCCTCGATTTTGTATGTGTGATCGCCTCGTCCATGATGCGTTTGATAAAACCGAGTCCCATCCCTGGAAATTGGAAACGGCTCCGGTGCAGCAAGTCGAGTAACATTTGAATTCCGTTTGTTCGGGGAATCAGTTTTTGTTCTTCCGGAATCAACACGTCGATGTGATTTCTGCCATAAGGGATCTGGTAAAGCCCAAGATTTTCGAAATACTCCTCTACAACGATTTTTTGCTGTGGTGCATTTACATCGCAAATAAACATATCGATATCACGCATTAAGCTACCCGATTCAGTTTTTTTGCGTGCGGTTAACAGCCAAAAGTCGGCCATACCCGTCAATCCTGCCCAGTGTTTCTTGCCGCGTATATGAAAAAATCCGTCTTTTTCGGTAAAAGAAGTATGCATATTGAGTGCATCGCTGCCGAAGTCGGGTTCGGTAATCATTAAACCACCCATGCAACTATGGTTCAGAAATTGGTTGTAGACGTTCGGCTTTGCCGATTCCTGTCCGTATTTTGAAACTGGTTGAATAAACAAGGCATTGTTGATCCCCAGTGTTAACGATAAGGCCAGCGATTCGTATGATGCAGCCGAAACAAAAGCGATATTGTCCCTTACGCTCCCTCCAAATCCTCCATATTCTTTTGGAATACAAAGCGCCAACGGGTTTTCCGACATCAGTTCCTTTAAAACAGCAGGTGGTAAACCGCGTGTGCTGCAAAACTGATCGATCTTATCATCTTCGTGAAAGGCACGTTTCATACTGGCTTTAAAATCCTCGAGCAAGTGCCTGATTGATTTTTCCTCGGTTTGTGAATCTGTATTTTGATTTGTTTCCGATTGTTGATGTAGCGGCATTTTTAATTTAGTTTTTATTAAATAATCGTACTGCTGTTACCATTCAGCAGATAGGAGGTTAACAAACCGAAACACCTTTTGTTTACGATACCCGCTTGAAGCGTTTGTTAGCCTATGGAGTGGTTGTAAATCCTTCAAGTGGCTTTTGCAAGAAGAATTAGGGTGAAAAGGAGACGGGGAGATGGACGATATTGTTAATGATTAACCGAAGGTTAAGCGTGTAGAGACAAGGTATGCCTTCTCTTTACAAAGGCATGTTTCCACTCATGTTTTGTTTCCTAATCATTTCCCGTGATGAGATTCGAATGAATGTGAACTCTATTTATTAGGCATAATTCTGATTATAAATGCTCATTCCCTTTATTTTTCCCTAAATTTGGCGCGGATTAACCGATTAACAGATTAGGAGGAACTCAATGACGATCATGATTTTATTCTATGGTTTTCTGTTTGGCGCAATTTTACAAAGCGCAAAGCTGAACCGTTTCGATACCATCAGCGGAATGGCAACACTCGAAAACTACAAAGTTGCCAAAGCAATTGCACTGGCGATAGGAGTGGGGGTGATTTTACTGAACATCGAAATCGGGTTGGGTTTTGCTTCCTATCATGCGAAACCATTGATCGTTGGCGGTATTGTATTTGGCGGGTTAATTTTTGGCGCCGGAATGGCTATTTTGGGTTATTGTCCAGGAACAATGATTGTCTCTTTGGGTGAAGGATCACTCGATGCAGCTGCCGGTCTGTTGGGCGGATTGCTGGGAGGATTGGTTTACACGCTTGTTTTGCCTACAATTAGCGGGTTATTGGGTCCTGATCTTGGAACCATTTCTCTTTATTCCCTCACCGGATCAACGCCAGTCATTTTTTATTCCCTTGTTGTTCTGTTCGGAGCTCTGTTCATTGCCATCGCTTTTTATGTGCATAAAATTGAAAAAGTAACCGATCGTACCTGGATTTTTGCGGGTGTGGCACTTGCTATCCTTAACTGCATCATTTTCCTGAAAATTGGTATGGACCGGCCAATTGGTGCATCAACCGCATTCCCCTATCTTGCAAACTTGTTCACAGGAAATACGGACAATGAATATTTTACGAAGATTGTAAAGCCAGGCAACTGGGAGGTGATTTTCCTTGGCGGATCGTTTCTTGCCGGACTAATCATCTCTCTGTTTAAAAAAGACTTTAAGATCCGTCTGATTCACAGTAACTGGTCAAAATACAAAGGAAACAGTGCAGGTAAGCGTGTTTTCTGGGCCATGTTTGGTGGATTTATCCTGATTTTCGGTGCCCGGATGGCAGGCGGATGTACAAGTGGTCATGTGATATCGGGCGGCATGCAACTTGCTGTCAGCAGTATGGTCTTTGCCATATTTGTTTTTGCCGGATTGCTGATCACGGGCCGGCTGTTTTATAAAAAGAATTAATGTCTGAAATATTTTTCGTCACCCTAACAAGCAATACGCTTGCGTTGGTTCAGGTATTGCTGATTGCCTTAGCCGGAGCGATACTGGTTCGCACGCAGGTCTTCAAATCGGGTGATGTGAAAGGTCTCACATTAATTATTATTAATGTGCTTCTTCCGGCGATGATTTTCTCAAATATCGTCGGCACTCTCGATCCTCAGAGTTTTCCGTTATGGTGGATACTTCCCTTGGTCGGACTGGGATTAATTGCAATCGGGATCGTGTTTGCGATGCTCTTTTTTTACAATGACCTCTCGGCAAAACGCAGTTTATTGCCCCTTGCGAGCATGCAAAATGCAGGTTATCTCGCATTACCACTCGGACAGGCCATTTATCCGGAACAGTTTGACTTATATGCGCTATATACTTTTTTGATCATCATGGGACTCAATCCTATTTTGTGGAGTGTTGGCAAATTCCTCAGTACAGGAGGCAAGATGATTGAGCTTTCGTGGAAACAACTTATAACACCTCCGTTTATTGCCAATTTGCTTGGAATCCTGTTTGTGCTTTCAGGATGGCATCAATTCATTCCCAAAACCATTTATAACGCCATTGAACTTACTGGTACTGCAACGGTTCCGATCGCTAATTTCGTGCTTGGAGCAGTATTGGGCAGTATATCATTAAAAATATGGCCTTCATTTGCTGACACAATCCGTGTTTTGGGAGTGAAATTTCTGATTATTCCGTTGGTGACGATTGCAATAATGTTGCTTGTAAACCTCAAAGTTACCAATTCACTGGTGAGCGATGTTATTTTGATTCAGGCTATTTCTCCGCCGGCAATCGCCATTTTGATACAGATAAAGAACTACGGGGGCGATGCGCAAAAAAGTGGTAGTTTAATGCTGATTTCCTATATTGCTTGTATTGTGGTGATTCCTTTATGGATGGCTGTCTGGAAGGTGATGTAGATGGCAGCTTGCGACTGGCAATTCATGGTCTGCAAGTCGCTAGCCGCTAATAGCCGGTTTTTTTGTGCACGAATATCGTTATAAACCCATAATTCATCTATTTTTGAGAAAAATTAATCTATATTCATCATCGCTTAAATAAACCTGCAAAACAATGACGACACGGAACTTTCTGGCTTTCGATTTAGGCGCATCAAGCGGCCGGGCAATATTAGGAACTATTTCGGATAACAAATTAAGTTTAAAAGAAATACATCGGTTTGACAACCAGATGGTCGAGATTAACGGTTCATTTTACTGGAATATTTTCAGCCTCTTTGGTGAATTAAAAACCGGATTGAAAAAATGCATACATGATTTTGGAATTCAACCCGAATCGGTGGGTGTTGATACTTGGGGAGTTGATATTGCCTTGCTCGACAGGAACGGCATGATTGTCGGGTTGCCTTATGCCTACCGCGATTCGCGCACAGATACTGCGATGGAGGAGGTTTTTAAGGTCATCCCCAAAAAAGAGTTATACCTGATGACGGGCATTCAGCTGATGCAGTTTAATACTTTATTCCAGCTGTATGCTTATAAACGCGATCGTTCACCACTGCTTGAGATTACGACCGATATCCTGTTTATGCCCGATGCATTGGGTTATCTGTTTAGTGGAGTGAAGAAAAACGAGTTTTCGATCGCTTCAACCTCGCAATTTTTGAAACCTGGCAAACTCGAATACGAGCAAAAACTGTTCGATGCCATCGGTTTCGATATCAACCTGATGCAGGAACTTGTTTTGCCGGGAACCATATTGGGCGATATCAAACCTGATATTCAGAAAGAGACAGGAAGTGCTCCGATTCCGGTAGTTGCGGTTGCAGCACACGATACGGCTTCTGCAATTGCTTCGGTTCCGGCAACAGGTCGCAACTGGGCTTATATCAGTTCAGGCACCTGGTCATTGATGGGGATTGAAAGTGATCATCCGCTGATCTCAGAAGAAATTCAAAAACTAAACTTTACCAACGAAGGTGGCGTTGAGGGAACTACCAGGTTCCTTAAGAATATTATGGGATTGTGGTTATTACAGGAATGTAGGCGAACATGGTCAGCTGAACATGATTATTCATGGCCCGAAATGGTTGAAATGAGTTTAAATGCGCAGCCATTTAAATGTCTGATCGATCCTGATGCACGTGAGTTTCTGAATCCGGGTGATATGCCCGCTGCAATTGCTGCTTTCTGTGCGAAAACTGGTCAGCCGGAACCCGAAACGCACGGTGAAATTATCCGCACTATATTTGAAAGTCTTGCTTTAAAGTACCGTTTAACACTCGATTCGATAAGGGAAGTAAGTATGGGTGAAATTGAGAAGATTCACATTATTGGGGGTGGGGCTAACAACGAATTGCTGTGCCAGTATGCTGCGAATGCCACAAATCTGCAGGTTTATGCTGGCCCGACTGAAGCCACCGCTATTGGCAATATCATGATGCAGGCAAAAGCATTGGGCGCTGTTTCTTCGCTCGGTGAAATCCGTCAGATGGTTTTCAATTCTTTCGAGACAAAGATTTTTTATCCTCAGGATGCCAATAGTTGGAATGCTGAATATCAAAGATTTAAAAATTTGATTGCCAATTGATCAACTGATGTTTTTATTTAATTGTTACAAAATTCTTATTTTCGCGTAATCAATGATTAATGAAAATTGAGGTTTGTTTAATTAAAAATGAAAACGATGAGAAGATTATTATTCGCTTTTGTACTTATTTTATCAGCTAATATTGGTAGTGCTCAACTTGCTCAACATGCCATTGGTTTAAGATTGGGTGGTGGTGATGGATTTGGAACTGAAATTTCATACCAACATGCACTCAGCGATGCGAACAGACTTGAGTTTGATCTTGGTATGCATTCTGGCAATAATTATAATGCGTGGGGTTTAGCTGGTCTCTATCAATGGGTTTGGAATATCGATGGCGGATTTAACTGGTATGCCGGTGTTGGCGGAAGAATTGGTTCGTGGAACTGGGATACGAATAAGTATACAGGAACAAATAACAGCGGTATTTTTCTTGCCGCGGCAGGAGACATTGGTATTGAATATTCTTTTCCAATTGGAATTCAGGTAGCACTTGATGCGAGACCTGAATTAGGGATTATTAACCATGGTGATGCTTTCCGAAACAACATCGCTTTCAGTGTGCGTTACCAGTTTTAACTGCTGAATAAAACTTTATTAAAAATGGCTGGAAGTAATTTCAGCCATTTTTACATTAGATTAATTAATTCATCAACTACATTTTGCGTTCCTTCCGCAATATGAATGATATGCGCATCAAGCATGTAGCATGGAGACGTGACTAATTTGTATTTCTCGTCAATAATCACTTCTGCATGATCAGTTTTGTGATGAGTGCCTCCCATTTTTTCAATCGTTTTAACTGTTTCGGGGTCTCTCCCAATTGTAACTTCTGCACCAGGAAGGATCTTAGCTATCAATGCAGGAGCGATGCAGATTGCTCCGATTGGAATGGAAGCTTCAACTGAAGCAATTACAGCCAATTCAACTTCAGGATCGATCGTACATTCACTCCCATCGAAAGCAAGTGTGCTGAGATTTTTGGCAACGCCAAAACCTCCGGGGAAGATGACGGCATCAAACTTTTCGGGTTCGTAAAGATTGAGAGGTTTAATTTTTCCGCGGGTGATTCGTGCCGATTCAACCAATACATTTCGCTCCTCATTCATCTGTTCTCCGGTCAAATGATTGATTACCTGCGATTGTTCCTTATCAGGAGCAAAACATTCATAACAACCTCCTGCTTTCGCGATTGCCAGAAAAGTAAGCGTTGTTTCATGAATTTCAGAGCCATCAAATACGCCGCATCCTGCGAGTATAATGGCAAATCTTTTTTGTTTATTCATGATTATTGAAAATTTAGGTTTAGTGTAAAGTAATAACAATTTTTATTCAAAATCAAAATTTAAATCGAAAATAATAACAATTTTCACGAAATAATTTTTTCGCGATTTTTGGAAATGAATCCTGTTCTTTTAAATAGGCATATATTGCAATATATGAGATATTTAAAAAAAATAAATAACCGGAATTATTCTTGCTCTTTGCCGTTAACGAAGATGTTTTTATAGTTTTTATTGATTTGAATTTTTAATTGTTCTAATGGAATATCTATAATTTTAGATACTTCGTTATAGATTTCCCTGATGTTTACAAATGAATCATCAGTTTCGAGAAAGAGTGAGGTACGTGGAATGATTTGAAGCGCCTCGCGAAATCGGTGTGTTATTTGGAGTACCGATTTTCCCACAGAAAAGTAGCATCCCAGATCGATCAGTTGTTTTGTTAGTTCGGTCCCTTCCGAATATCCATGCAAAATGAATTGCAATTTGGAACGCCTGAGGTAAACAATCAGCTCGTTCCACGATTTTACAGCATGAATAATTACAGGTTTGTGATGATTTTCGGCATATTTTAGGTGCAGTTCGAAAAGAAGTTTTTGTTGCTGATAATCAGCAGCACAAATCTTATCCAATCCCGTTTCCCCAATGGCAATTAAACCGGGCTGATTTGTCAGATTTTCGAGCATTGAACTTACCTGTTCGTATGAATATTTTGTGGCATGCCATGGATGAATGGCGGCTGAAAAAGATGCTTCTATTTCATTTTTTGAATCAATATCCTGAAGAAAAATACTGGGAACAGAAATGATTTCTTCAGAATTTAATGAATGGTGTGTATGAATATCTATAAACGGGATGTCCACTTTGAATGATTGTTTTAAGGTCAAATGAAATTTCAAGTATCCGAACTTCCCTTTTGATCATTAAGTTAAGGGATATTTTTAGTTTTTACCAAAAGTAATTCTAATTTTAGAAAAGTAACACACCTTTGAAAACTGTGATTAGGTTATGAGGAAAATAATTATTAGTCAGGCTATTAAAGAAATATTGCCCGATCTGACACTGGGATGTATCGAGTGTGATGTGGTGATTTCGGAGGAAAATAGCGAATTGTGGAGAGAAATTGAAGCCGCTTGCGGTACAATCGGACATTCAGGGGAACTTGCGGAGGTAGGTAGCCAACCGGCTATCAGGGCATCACGTATCGCTTACCGGCTTTGTGGTAAAGATCCGGCAAGATATAGGCTCTCTTCCGAAGCATTGATGCGCCGGGTGGTAAAGGGACACCAGCTTTACAGGATTAATAATGTAGTCGATCTTCTTAACCTGGTTTCGTTGAGATCCGGCTTTTCGATCGGTGGTTACGATGTTGAAAAGATTTCAGGTAGTGTTATATTTGACATTGGTGCCAAAGATGAGCCATATGAAGCGATCGGCAGGGGAGAGATGAATATCGAGTTTCTTCCGGTATTCCGCGACGCAATATCTCCCTTTGGCTCACCGACGAGCGATTCTGTAAGGACTTCTGTTACTTCCGATACCAAACGATTTTTAATGATTATAATTGGGTTTTCGGGCGAGATCTGTACAGTTGAAACACTTGAACAGTCGGTGAGTTTGCTAAAGAAATACGCCAAAGCCGATCATATTGAAACCGTTTTAGTAAGATAAGTTAATCGGGATCGGACTAAAAAAATTATTTTGCTTTTTAATAAATTTTAAATGAAATATTTTTCAAAATTTCTTCTGTGGATCACTGGATGGAAGGTTGTTGGGGGTGTTATACCCGTATCAAAATGTATTGTCCTCGGCGTTCCGCATACTTCGCTCTGGGACTTTGTAATTTCATGGATTTTTTACACATCGGTAGGAGGCAATCCGAATATTCTGGTAAATAAAAAGTTCTTCTTCTGGCCAGTCGGGTTTTTGCTCAAAATGATGGGTGCAATCCCTATTGATACTTCAAAGGGTGCAAGTTCAATTAAGCAGATTGTTGCTGAAATCAAAAAACGTGAAATACTCCACTTGGCGATTGCCCCGGAAGGTACCCGCAAACCTACTGCACAATGGAAGGGCGGATTTCATACCATCGCCAGAATTGCAAATATTCCGGTCTATTTAGCAGTGTTCGATTGGGGGAAGAAGGAGATTGGAATCGCTGACAAGGTTGAGCTTACAAAGGATATGAATGCCGACATCCGCAGTATCCGGCAGTGGTATAAAGACAGGGGCGTGACAGGAAAACATCCTGAAAGATTTCTGGTTGGCGATGATCTTGATTAATCGAATTCAATGGAAATAAAAGATATTTTGCGTATTACGCTTGCTCAAGTCAACCTGGTATGGGAAAATCCGGAACAAAACAGGTCGAATTTTGAGATGCAGATCAGGCAATTGTCTGGCAAAAGTGATCTTGTAATTTTGCCTGAAACCTTTACAACAGGTTTTTCAATGCGTGCTCACGATCTGGCAGAGCCGATGGATGGACCAACTGTAAATTGGATGTTCAGTTTATCCCGAACAACAGGACTTGCGATAGGTGGCAGTCTTATAATTAAAGAGAATGATCTGTATTACAATCGTTTTGTGTTTGTTACACCTGATGGCGACATTTCTCATTACGATAAGCGGCACCTTTTTTCAATCGGAGGTGAATCGATCTCATTTACTGCCGGGAACGAAAAACTGATTGTTGATTTTCATGGATGGAGAATAGCGTTCTATATTTGTTACGATGTCCGTTTTCCGGTTTGGTGCCGAAATGTAAAAGACACAGATTTAATGATCTTTGCGGCAAACTGGCCTGCTTCGCGCAACGAAGTTTGGAAAACATTGCTTAAAGCAAGAGCGATTGAAAATCAGGTTTATGTTGCAGGAGTAAACAGAATTGGAAAAGATGGGAATGATATTTCCTATATTGGTGAAAGTCAAATTCTTAATTCAAGAGGAGAAATGTTGTCTGGATCTGATCGAACAATTGACGGATATCTCTCTTACGAAATTTCATTGAAAGAATTGAACGATTTTAGGGCGAAGTTTCCGGTGGCAAATGATGCAGATCAATTTTTAATCATCTGATTTAAATTTTTTTATCCGGTCAGTTTGCGCATTTTTATCTTTATTCAAAGGCTGAAATTCCGATCAGGATTGTATTAATGGTCAGTTTCCATGAATAAATTATTCCATTGTACCAATTGATCAATCGACTCGCGTTTCTTTACAGACTTAGACTCAATAACGGGATAACCGATCGGAATAAGCGCAATCGTCTCCAGATTGTCGGGTGCATTAAAAAGAGTGCAGCATTTTTCGGTCTCGAAATTACATATCCAACAGGTTCCAAGACCCTGCTCGGTAGCTGCAAGCATCAGATGATCAATAGCTATTGCAACATCAATGTCAGTAAAATCTTTACCATCAGATTTCCGGTGCCATCCCTTGTTATGATCGCCCATCGCAACAATAATTGCCGGCGCAGTATCCAACCATTCTCGATGATATAGCGCCTTTATCGACTTAAGGATTTCAGGTTCAGTAATAACTATGAATTTCCATGGCTGAAAATTTACTGCTGAAGGGGCCATTCTTGCCGCTTCAAGAACGTAAAGCAGCTTTTCGTGTTCGACCGGTTTTGGTTCGAAATTACGGACAGAAGATCTTTGGGTGGCAAGTTCGATGAAATTCATAGGTTTTGTTTTCTGAATCAAAAATACAATTTTTTTTTGATTAGAATTATTAAGGTAGTTTCAGATTATTTTTTGGTTAACATTATACTATTAAACCGTTCAAAAACCGGGGTTTAAAAAGAATTGTCTAACTTTGCCATCTAAACACAGATTTTTTATTCTAAAGAATCTCAAGAAGTTATTTAATGATTACAGTTTCTAATTTAGCAATTCAGTTTGGCAAAAAGCCTTTATTTCAGGATGTTAATCTGAAATTTACTCCAGGTAACTGCTATGGGGTGATAGGGGCGAACGGAGCAGGCAAATCAACAATGCTGCGCCTGATCTCGGGTGATCTCGCTTCAACAAAAGGGTCAGTAACACTTGGTCCGGGTGAGCGATTATCTGTTTTGAAACAAAATCACTACGATTATGAGGAGTCAACAGTTCTTAACGCCGTATTAATGGGGCACAATGAATTGTGGAACATCATACAAGAGAAGGATACGTTATATGCAAAAGCTGATTTCTCGGATAAGGATGGCATGAGGGCGGCTGAACTCGAAGAGCGGTTTGCAGAAATGGACGGATGGAATGCCGAAAGTGACGCAGCCATGTTATTGAGCGGTCTGGGAATTAAGGAGGATTATCATCACCGGCTTATGAAGGAGTTGGGTGGGAAGGAGAAAGTACGCGTATTACTTGCACAGGCTCTTTTCGGAAAGCCTGATAACCTCTTACTCGATGAGCCTACCAACGACCTGGATCTTGACACAGTTATGTGGCTTGAGAACTACTTAGGCAATTACGAAAACACCGTTTTGGTTGTATCGCATGACAGGCATTTTTTGGATGCCGTAAGTACCCATACTGTCGACATCGATTTTGGTAAAGTTCAGTTGTTTGCCGGTAACTATAGTTTCTGGTACCATTCAAGTCAACTTGCATTGCGTCAGCAGCAAAATCAAAATAAAAAGGCAGAAGAGAAAAAGAAGGAATTGCTTGAATTTATTGCCCGATTTAGTGCAAATGTGGCGAAATCGAAGCAGACCACAAGTCGTAAGAAGATGATTGAGAAGTTGAATATTGAGGATATTCAACCTTCAACCAGAAAATACCCAGGTATTATTTTTATGCCCGATCGCGAACCCGGTAACCGGATTCTTGAAGTGAAAGGGTTGACTAAAAGTATTAACGGTGAGGTGCTTTTTAAAAATCTTGATTTTAATATTGAGAAGGATGATAAAGTAATCTTCCTTTCGCGCGATCCAAGGGCGATGACCGCACTTTTTGAGATCATCACAGGTCATGATAAACCTGATGCAGGAACATTCTTTTGGGGGCAGACTATTACAAATGCTTATTTGCCAATGGATAACTCCGATTTTTTTAATTCAGATCTCAATCTGGTTGACTGGCTCGGGCAGTTTTCGAGTGATACGAGCGAAAACTATATCAGGGGATATTTGGGTAAAATGCTCTTTTCGGGTGAAGAGATCTATAAGAAAACGACTGTATTATCGGGCGGCGAGAAAATGCGTTGCATGATTTCGCGAATGATGCTCCGAAATGCGAATGTTCTGGTTCTTGATACCCCTACAAATCACCTTGATCTTGAATCTATTCAGGCCTTTAATAACACCTTGACCAATTTTAAAGGAAATGTTCTGATGTCATCGCATGATCATGAGTTTATACAGACAATTGCCAACCGTGTGATAGAATTAGCACCTAAAGGTATGATTGATAAGATAACAGAGTACGATGAATACATTGCTAACGAGGAGTTGAAAGATAGAAGGAATAAAATGTATTAATATTGGGGCCTTCATTCATCGAAATGTGTGAAAGATGTAAGTATTAAAAGGAATTGTGTAATTTTTTCACTGTTAAGTCAGTTAAGTTTGTATCGTCAATTCAAATTATAAAATTCGGAATTGTATAGATAAAAACAAGGTACACAAAACAAGGTTAAGTCAGGAAACGAGGTCTGGAAATCAGGTTTGATTTCACTTTTGGGAAATTCTAATGTAGTAATGCTGAACAGTGATTTTTGAAAATAGTTGTATTACAGTCTCTTGTATTGTTATAATGTGTGAAAAACCTTGAATTTTTAGTTAATAAATACTAATAATTTTCTATATTTAACTTTTTATATTAATTTCAACTTTAATTTTAATTTAACATCAACAAAAAATGAAAAAGTTCTTTTACGTCTTACTAATCCCGGTTCTTCTTTTAGCATCCGGTTGTAATCAGAAAAAAATTGACCGCCTTCAGGCGCAAAACGATAGCTTAAGAGCTGTCGGAGGTGACAAAGACTCAAACATTTCTGAGTTCGTTGCCACTTTTAACGAGATTGAAGCAAATTTGGATTCAATCAAACAAGTTGAGCAAGTTATTGACAAGAGCGCCAAAGCTGGTGAAGTTAAAGGCTCTCGTAAAGAACAGATCAAAAGTGATATTAAATATATCTACGATCTGCAACAGAAAAATCGCAAAATGGTTGCTGAACTTTCAGCAAAACTTAGCAAATCAGGCAAACATGCTGCTCAATTGCAGAAAATGATTGACAATCTAAATGCATCGATTGCTGAAAAAGATGTTCAGATTGCTCAAATGACTGACGAATTAGGCAAATTAAACATTCAGGTGAAAGATCTTAATGTGAAAGTTACCGACCTTAATTCGAATGTTGATAATTTAAGCGCTGATAATGCTAAAAAACAGGCTGATATCGATGCAAAAACAATCGCGTTGAATACTGCTTATTATGTGATTGGAACTAACCGCGAACTGAAAGATAAGAAAATTATCACAGGTGAAGGTGGCTTTATCGGAATCGGTCGTACGAAAGATATTATGGCTGACCTTAATATGGCAGATTTCATCAAAGTTGATATCACAGTTGTAAATGAAATACCTATCATGAAAAAGAAAATCAATATTATCACTTCTCATCCTGCAAATTCTTACCGTCTTGAAGGTGATAAAACAGTTGATAAACTTGTAATTGTTGATGCTGCTGCTTTCTGGAGTCTTTCTAAGGTTCTCGTTATCTCAGCTAAGTAATTTCAAATTAAAATATTGCGTAAAGAAAGCCGGCCTTATAGCCGGTTTTTTTATGCAATAACATTTCAAACTTTGCCGACTTTTGCACTGATGAGATTGAAAGTTATATGTCTTATTCCGGTAGAGGATGCAGGGGGATTCGATATCGGGTGGCGATGTTGGATTGAAATTCGATGGGAAACCAGAAGATCCTACGGCCTGAAGGGTTCAAAAAATGATTAGACGAATGGCCGTATTAATGTCAGAATGATAATCTTAAACTCAAGCTTTCGGTTCGTTTAGAGGTAGCCCAACTCTTTCAGTCAACAGCAAAAACTGAAGGCATAGCATTCCAGGCTATAGCATAATTTAAGCAGAAGGGAAAATACAGATAAGAATTAATTATCTGTATTTCAATTTGATGCCGTTTTAAATTCGGTTTTACAATACCTGATTCCTTCAGCATCGTACCGTTTAACTTGTTCAAGCATTCGCTTTTTGAACCAGGGATAATTTCGGCTTGCTTTTGGGGACCATAACACTTCTGCCAATGCAGCAGCACGCGGAAAAATCATATATTCAACGTGTTCGGGTGTTTTCATGTATTGTGTCCAGACATTTGCCTGAGCGCCAATAATATATTTGGCTTCCTGTCTGGGGAGGTCTTCAGGAACAGGTTCGAAATTATACACCTGTTCGAGGGTTAAAAGCCCACCAACTGCCAATGGTTCGCCTTTAGGGTTTGTCTGATACTGGTCGAAATTGCAAAACTTAACCGGTGACATCACAGTTTGAAGTTTACGCTGTATTGCTGCTATTCCTCCTGTCTGACCGCGCCATGACATCACGACTGCTTTTGTCAGGAGTGTGTCTTTCACAATATCGTCCCATCCCACCATATCTCGTCCAAGCGAATCAAGCGTTTTGCTGATACGACGAACAAAATAGGTCTGTAGATCGTGGGTTGTGCCCATACTGTCTGTTTTCATCTTAAGCTGACACTGTGTGCACTTTTCCCATCGTATTTCAGAGCATTCTGTTCCGCCGATTTGAAAATATTTACCTGGGAACAGTGTTGTCATTTCTTCAATCACATCTTTCATAAAGGTATAAGTCCCTTCCTTCCCGGGACAATATACATCGTTGAAGGTGCCCCATCTGGTGGCAACTTCATACGGAACACCTGCGCATCCCAATTCAGGATAGGCGGCAAGTGCAGCTAATGCGTGACCGGGCATTTCGATTCCTGGAACAACTGTAATGTAACGTTCCGAAGCATAGGCAACTATTTCCCGGACATCATTCTGAGTATAGAATCCACCACTGGGGATTGTATCGATTCCTGTGGAATTATTGATATGCCCGAGCATCGTCGTTTTTCTTATTGAACCTACTTCAGTCAGTCGGGGATATTTTTTAATTTCAATGCGCCAGCCCTGATCGTCAGCAAGGTGCAAGTTAAACGTATTGAATTTGTGCATTGCCATGTAATCGAGGTACTTCAAAATAAATTCTTTGGGCATAAAATGCCGGCTAACATCCAGATGAAGGCCCCGCCATGAAAAGCGTGGGGAATCTTTAATTTCAACTCCTGGCAGGATAATCGATGCTACCTGCTTCGGCGATGATGGCATTAGCTGAATCAAGGTCTGAACGCCATAGAAAAGTCCATTGGGAGCAGACGCTTCAATCATTACACCATCCGAAGCTACCGTTAGAAGATAATCTTCTTTTCCAAGTTTCAGATTTTCATCAAGTCTCAGAAAAACTGAACCTTTATCTGCTTTTTCGGAAGTCGTTACCGAATTGGTGATCCCATAGTATTTTTCGGTATGACGTGTCAGAAATGATGCTATTTGTCGCATCTGTTCATTATCGTTGCTAATCCCGATTTTTGTGGAAGATGTAAGCGTAAATAAACCTTCCTGATCGGTTACTTCTGAAGGTAAAGGAATAATTCTTACAACAGGGCGTGGAAGTGGTTCTTTGCATGAAAACAGGATCGAGACGATCCCTATGGTGAAAAGTAATCGGCGAAAATTCATTGAATGGTTGATTTATGTTTCCCGGATGGCAAAAGTACAAAAATCTTATTTGGATGTAAGATTAATCTTTCTTCGTGTAGTTGAAAGTTTAGGTCGGTTTCCGGAAAAAAGAATCAGCGCATTTAATACGAAACCTATAATTATTAATAGATTACCAAGTATGTTTTCCCCGTTGAGCGCAATTATTTTTCCCGTTAAGGCAATTACCCCTCCTGTGATCATTGCTGTTCCGCTTCTGATTTTACTTGCTCTAAAGCCTAAAAGTCCGGCTGCCGTTGGAACAATAAATGCTCCTGAGAATATTGTCAATGCAATTAGCAGCGATTGAATAATGGACTGAACATTTAATGCGAGAACTATACTTAATAATCCAATGATCAGCATTATGACTTTGGTATTTCGAAGTGAATTCTGCTGTTCAAGTCCTTTCGAGACCGGATCGCTGATGATGGTTGCAGAAGTGAGTAAAGCGGTTGATGCAGAGGACATCACGGCCGAAAGAAGCGCGGCTATCAATAATCCGACACCCCACTCTGGCAAGGTACTAACCATTACAGGTATCAGGGCAGAACCTTTTTGCAGATGAAGCTCGGGAAACTTATAGGCAGCAAATACACCAAGGAAGGTAATGCATAATGAGAAAGGGATTAAAACGATGGCACTTATTAAAACGCTTTTTCTGGCGATATGCTCATTTTCAGCACAAAATATTCGCGAATAGATGTCAGGACCAACTACAAAAGTTGTCGAGTAGGTCAACACCAATACGACCAGATCGAAAGCGCGAAACCCTTCATTGAACGGAAATTTAAGCGAAGTCATTGCCATTGGAGAAACTGGTTCTGAAAACAGAATGTATAGAGCGGTTATTAAAATCCCCGATAGAATGATGATAGTTTGATAAAGATCTGTTTTTAAGACAGATATTTGTCCTCCAATCACTGTATAGAAAATAAAAACAGCACCCGAACCCCATACAGCGATCGAATAATCCAACCCTGTAAAACCGTTAAGAATCTTGGCAGCACCTATAATCTGAGCTGCAATAATACCAATCCACGCAAATGAGATGATGAACGAGGAGATCATTTTTGCTTCAATTCCGTAAAAATCACCAATCATTTGGGGAAGTGTATATTTTCCCTGTCGCCTGACCACCATTGAAAAAGGGACCAGAAGAAAAAGGCCAGCTGAAGCACTTAGCAGCAGCCATGATGCAGCCCATCCCTGCGTAAGGGCAAGATCGGCTGTTCCGAGAATCGCAGAACTTCCTAAAATTGTTGCCAACAGTGACCCAGTGATCTGCCACAGATTTCCACGCTTCCCGGCAACGTAATAATCACCTTCTGACCGGATTTTCCTTGCAGAGAAAATTCCGATCAAAACCATAAAAGCAATGTAAATTATTATAAATAAATATACTACCACGGAGATTTAAAATTAGTCTGAAAGTTCAACAGGCTTTTCTGATGTTTCAACTGGTAACTGCTCGCGTCGGAAAGGTGGGAAGAAAACCCAATATAAGCCGCCAAGAGAGATGATTGCAGTAATAATGTACGACATGAGGCTCAATGCAATACATAATTCAATGTTGAGTTCAAGCGTTTTGGCGCTAACAAGAAAAACCATTTCCCGCATTCCGATTCCGCCAATGGTGATTGGAACTGCAGTTGCTATCGAAGAAACGAAGAAGAGAAAGAGGTAGTCGAACAAATCGGTGGTTTGATGAAAAGCATAGAGGATAAACAATGCTGAAACAAATTGCATTATTTGCACGGCAAGTGACCACAAGAATAGCCCGGCATGGATTTTTAGAAAGCTTTTAAAGAAAAACTTAAGGACGAAGTAATATAGCGCGTAAACTGCTGGTATTCCGATCCATGCCCAGTTGCCATACGGAATTTGAAGTCCTGAGAGGTAGTACATTATAACTGTAATAATTCCGATTGCCACGAGTCCCGAAATACGGTTCACGAGCATGGCTCCAATATTTTTTTTGATTCCGTTTTTCCGGTATTTATGTACAAGATAAACCTTATATCCATCACCACCAACTCCTCCAGGGAGGAATAAATTATAAAACATACCAAGCCATAAAAGCTTTAAATTAAGGGGTTGCGTAAGATTTGCACCTGTATTCTGGAAAGCAAGATTTTGCCTGAATGCCTGAAAAACATAGGAAAAAGCCAGTGCGATAAGTGCGGCAAAAAGGTAATATACGTTGGATGAGGAAAAAACGCCCAAAACTTCTTTAAACGAGATTTGAGATATCACCCACCAGATTGCAGCAACAGAAACGCTCAGCTTCAAAAGGTTTATGCCAAATTTTTTAATTCTCTTTTTCACGGGAATTCACCTGATTTTTTACAAAAAAGACGTTTGCCGGATTAATAAACCACGAATCTGATTTCAGCCACGTTCTGTTTTCGACGTCAAAAGTATTGATTATTGTATTACAATTTGATAAAAACTTTGTGTTTAAAAAGAAAATAACAGATGCCCCACATCATCGCCCAAACTGTAGCCGTCAATGCAATTTCAATTGTCAATTCATTGAAGATACCGAAAAGGGCTGTGATAAATGGTCTACCAATGGCTCTCAACCATTCATTACCTCCAGTGTGGGCAAACAGGTAGATAAACAGAGGATTCATCCCTACTATTGCAAAAAACAGCCCAAATTTTTTGAAATTCATCACATCAATCAACCAATATGAAACAGACAAAGCGATAAGACACCATCCGCCGCTAACAATCACAAAGGAACTTGTGCATATGTGTTTAATAATAGGAATATAAGGACTCATGGCATAACCAACAACCAAACCGATGATCCCGGCAATTGCCATCGTCTGAATCTTTTTGCGTGGTTTCCATTCGTTCATCAGAATCATTCCGGCAATTACGCCCCAAATGGTGTGTGCTGTTGTCGGGATGGCATTGAATGCCACCCAGCTTCCTCCGCTTAAACTACCGGTCAGTGCAAGATCAAACCATGATCCAAAGTTTTGATCGGGTGTAAAAGGCTGATTGAAACCTTCCACACTCCAAAATCGGTAAAGCAGATCGGAAGCAAGGATAAGTAGAAACGAAACCAGCAACTGCCATTTAACTGCTTTTTGCATGATTAAGAAGGCAATCAGATATGCGACAGAAAGTTGTGCCAGCACATTTGTGAAATGCCAGGTAATTTTACCGGGACCAATACAGTAAAGCGCCCAACCCAGAAAAAGCAGTAACACAGATCTGGTTAACGCATGTCGAAAGGTTTTATTCCAACTATCTCCTCTGTTCCACCTGCGGGTCATTGAAAATGGCATAGCAACTCCAACAATAAACATAAAGAAAGGTTGAATTAAATCCCAGAAATGGAGTCCGATCCATTCAACATGATGGAGTTGCCGGCCAATGGCAGAAATGATAGTTCCATCCATTGCCGGATCAACCATGGTACCGAAAAAACCCGAAAACTCGCCGACAAGCATAAACATGGTAAATCCCCTGAAAAAATCGATGGAGAGCATTCTTGTTTGATCCTGATTGGGAAGGATTGTATTACTCATCTGTTTGAATTATTGTAGGTTAATGATGCAATCAATTGTAAATAAGATAGTAGACCGATGAAATTTATTTTTTTGTTTGAGTTTAGTTAAGTACCTGAAGTGGTAAAAATAGTAAGAAATAGCATAAAATGAGGGTATTCAATAAATTAGTCATAAACATTTTTCCGGAGGTCTTGTTTGATTTGTAATTAACTAATATTGATCGTTTTAGATTACAGATAGCATTATCAAGGGATTAAGCTTCAATGAAATAATGTCGGTTATATTCCAATCTCCGCCCTGCAATTGGGGCATAACTGAATGTTCTTTTGATCAATGTCTTCGACGTATGTGCTCGACCTCATTACACAAGTTGGGTTATGGCAGTGTATCAATCCGAATGTATGACCAAGTTCATGTATCACCTCTTTTTTGAAACGATCCAGTAGAAACTGATTATCGCCTGTCATTCCATATCGTTCATTATTAAATCGGTAAAGTGAGGCAATTCCGCTGCGACCACCTAAAAAAGCCTGACCGAAAATAAATGTAAGAATTGGAATAAACAGATCTACATTAAATAATCCAAGTGTCTTTAAAGAATCGGGAAAAGACATTGAATCGACCAGTTTTAGCAAACTGTTACCATTGTATTGTCGACGAGACTGATCAAAAAACTCACTCAAATCAACATGGCCTTCTTTAACATTTACCGAACAGCGAAATTCATTTTTCACCGCTTCAGCAGTATTCTCAAGAAGATCCTTCTCAAAATAGCCAAAAGAGATTAAAGTGATGTTTGGCAGACTCATTATACATTTTTATTGATCTGAGGGTTTTAAGTCGTACTTCTTTATTTTATGGTAAAGCGTTACCCTGTCGACCTTTAGCGCTTTGGCTGTGCGAGAAATATTCCAACCGTATTTATTAAGGATTTGGAGAACAAATGCTTTTTCAAAATCATCAAGACTTTCAGCAGAACTGCTTATAATGGTTTTTTCCAACGGGAGATCCTTTAGACTAATTTTTTTGCCATCACCAACTACTATGGCCCGTTCAATCATGTTTTCAAGTTCTCTGATGTTCCCAGGAAAGTTAAACTCCTGAAGACGTTTCATGGCAGTAGGATCAATTGATGCAAGTGGTTTGTTCATTGAAATACAGTATTTTTTGATAAAGTAATCAACAAGCAACGGAATGTCCTCTTTACGATCGCGTAACGGTGGAATTTGAATGTTAACGACGTTTAACCGGTAATAAAGATCTTCTCTGAAAGTCCCATTTTCAACCATGCTTTTCAGATCTTTGTTTGTCGCGCAAATCACCCTGAAATCGGAGCTAATATCCTTATTACCACCAACGCGCATAAAGGTTTTCGATTCTAAAACCCGCAACAGTTCTATCTGCATTTTGGTGGATATTGTTGCAATTTCATCAAGGAAAATTGATCCGCTATCAGCCATTTCAAACCTGCCTTTGCGATTATACATAGCGCCCGTAAATGCGCCTTTTTCGTGTCCGAATAGCTCGCTCTCAAGTAAGCTTTCTGTCAATGCTCCGCAATGGACACTTACAAAAGGAAAGAATTTTCGCGGTGAATTGGCATGAATTGCTCTGGCAACAAGCTCTTTACCAGTTCCGCTTTCGCCGGTAATAATGACGGAGGAATTTGTTTGAGCCACGCTTTCAACTTCACGAAGCATATCTTTCATGGCTTCGCTTTCGCCAATCAAATCTTCTACATTTTCAAGCGAGACAACTTTTTTCTTTAAGGTTTCATTTTCGTCCGTTAGCGAAATCTGTTTGGTTGCATTACGGATCAAATGTGTTAAATCGTCAGGATCAAAGGGTTTTGTTACATAATCATATGCGCCATCTTTGAGCGCTTTCACGGCGGTATCAACCGTTGCAAATGCGGTCATGACGATAACAATGGCATCAGGTTTGAGCGATTTTATTCTCCTGAGCATTTCGAGACCATCCATACCTGGCATTTTAATATCGGCCAGGATAATGTCAAATTGGTCAGATTCAAGAATTGTCAATGCTTTCTTGGCATTTTCGGCACACTCAACGCGAAATCCGTCTTCGAGAAACCAGTTGTACAACGAATCTCTTACCGATTCTTCATCATCAACGATTAATATTGAAATCTTTCTCGCCATTTAATTTCTTATTAATTTCTAATTACAGGTAAAGTTGCACATTCAAAAAATAAATTGTTTACGGTTCAGGGATGCAAGAGAAGTACAAAACCAATAAAATGCGGTTCTTTTGCATAATCGGAGCCTGGCAAATATTGCTTGAATCGTTATGTCTCAAAGATAAAAAAATTCTGCATCGTGAGAGGGTTGATTAAGATGTATTATAATAGGATATAATACTTTGATCTAATACCAACTAAGAAACGTGGTAAACATTCATTTTTTGGGCTCTATGACGGATTGTGTGGGTAAATATTGTAACCTGCTTTCAAATGATTGATGTAATGAGCAGTTGGCTATTGGCTACTTGCAACTGGCATGATAGTGCTAACTATATGAACCTTTCCCTTTAAAAATTAAGATGAGACCTGATTTTGTAGTAAGCAATTTTACCAGTTGCCAGCTACTAATAGCCTGCAGCAATCATTACAATTCAAATTACCCATATCAAACGTGATAGAGCCATTTTTTTACACTAAAAAAGCAATAAGCAATGGCAGATAGATGCCTTTCATATGCCATCCCTTATTAAAGTTGGTCATTGTCAATCCAATTTTAACCGGACATTGGTAAACATGATATTCGAATTCAAACTAATAAGGAGGTTATATTCTATGGTGGAAACAAGAAAAGAGGTTGTATAAATTAGACCATTTGTCTATTTACACAACCTCTCATATTAACAACTAATATTTTAAAAAAAGAGAGTTGCTGATATTCAATAACTCTCTTTTAATTCAATTATCAGTTTCGACTATTTTTACTGGTATGGCCAAAGATATAGAATAAGCTAACCTGAAGTCCCCTGTTGGTTGACTTCACATCACTGCTTTCATTAATATTGCTCAATCCAAGATTGTATCTTGCATCAATACCAACACCCGTTGAAGGATGTATATAACTTGCACCAAAACTTAAACCTAAGTCAAGCGGTTTAAAATTATTTTTAATGTCAACTGTGTTATCATTGTTTTTCGATTTTGCGCTGACCAGTATTCCTGCCTGTGGACCAGCCTGTAATCTGAATCCATTGTCCCACATGTATTGGAGCAGGACAGGTACATTAATATAATTCAGACTAATTTTATTATCGCCGTTGTCATTCGTGTATTTTGCACCCTGAGCGGAATATTGTATCTCAGGTTGAAGTGCAAAATGTTTGGCAACATGGATATGACCGAGTAACCCTAAATTAAACCCTATTTTTGGGTCGTAAGTTGCCGCGTTGTCATTGTGGATGTTGTAAAAATTTACTCCACCCTTAATCCCAATATTTATATGTCCTTTAGGTGAATTAATGTTTTGCGCACTCACGACGCCATTGATCAAAAATGCCGTCATTAAAACGAATAAAAATTTCATGGTTTTTTCCTTTATTTAAATTACTTTTTATTGTTCCTCTTTTCTATAAGGAGTTTATATATCACTGGCAAAGGTGCAGGTTAATTTATGATAGAATGTTATACAATTGTGTACATTATTTATATAATTCACACCTTCGTAAGATATTAAATTGTTTGCCAGATGAAAGTGGTAAACTATATGTAGCGTTTTTGTATTTGGCTTCTGATAGTTGGCTGATTTTTATTTGATTAGTTTGTAATCAGGCCTGAGCCCAGTAAATTATTGAAGCAGAAAATTCTGACCCTACTTTGAAGAGTAACGAAATACAAGTGTTCATTTCTATGGAATTAGTCAGAAATGCAATCTGACACAGATGAAGTCCTCGTAGTTATTTCGCGAAGTTACCAGAACACATTATAGGTATTAGCTGTCGCAAATGCATGATTTACAATGGTTTTTTGTTATGACTTAATTAATGGTAAAGTTACAGATAAGGTAGTTCCATTTCCGAGTTCTGACTTGACTTGTATTTTCCCTTTATGGTTTTGGATGATCCCGTGAACAATAGCCAATCCCAAACCAATTCCACTAACATCCTGCTTTGTCGAAAAGAAAGGTTCGAAAATATGTGGGATATCCTCCTCTGCAATCCCCAATCCATTATCTGTTATTTCAAAAGTTACAGTATCTTCATCCGTATTTTTGGATCTAATGAAGATCTCTCCGTTCTCAAGAACTGCTTCCGATGCATTTACCAGCATGGCTACACAAGCTTGTTTAATCTGGTTCGGGCTGCAATAGATTAAATCTGATGTGGCAGAAAGTTCGGTTAAAAAGTTGATGTTCGCAATTTTAATGGGATGCGACATTAAATCGTATGTTTCGAGCAATATTTCGTGCAAATGCTTTGGTTCAAAGTCATTCTGATCTTTTCTAGAAAAATCCAGCAACCCTTTTACAATATCTCCACAACGTTTTGTCTCATTTTCAATCAATTTCAAATGCTTGAGCATTGTATCTTTTTTGGAAGCATACAATTCGGGATTACTCACTTGTTTATAAAGCAGTTTCGTGTAAATCAGAATACCAGACAAAGGGTTATTGATTTCATGAGCAACAGAGGATGATAATTTTCCCAGTGATGCTAACCGCTCAACATGCATCAATTCATGTTGCGCTGCTCCCAATTCCTCCGACTTTTTCTGGACTTTATACTCAAGTTGTTGCGACCAGTTTTCCAGTTCCGTCGTGGCGGTGTGCAGGTTGTCAAGCATATCGTTGAATGCCTGCGACACCATCCTCATATCATCCAGTTGATTAGGTTTTATTTCAACACGCGTACTTTTATCACCGCTTGCTACTGCTATGCTGACTTTAATCAGTGCATTCAATGGATCTTTAATCTTTTTTCTTGTGAATAATAGTAAAAATGAGACGAATAATAGTGTCGCAAAAATCGCAAGCAGAAAAAACTCGGTTGAAGATTTTTGTATTGCAGCATCTTGTGTCTCCAATGGAATTTTGATAACAAGTGAACCAAGTAAGGTATCGGTTTCAGAATGTGCATGACATGAGCTGGTAGAACAGGATTTTTCATTCAGAATAGGTGATTTAATCAACAAATGCCTGCTGCCATTATCGTTCTGATTCATCTCACAATCGCTGTTGACATTGATTATTCTGTAAGACTTCTCCTTCCCAGGGAACATTGTTTTGATATTGGGATGGCAACTTATGCAATTAGGATCGCTGTGTTTACTGTTCGAATCAGTCGCAAATGATGAATAAACGAGGTTTTCATTACTATCATACATGTTCACCTCGTCGATACCCGGCAGTGTATTGATAACATCAAGGGTATTCCGCAATGCACCTTTATCGTTTTCAAGCATTGATCGATATAGAGATCCCTCAACGATGGAGCCTATATTGTTGCCACTCTGGCGAATAACCGTATTTAAATATTGCTCATTAACAGACTTAAAAATAACGCTGAAGGATACAAACATAAAAACGGACAAGATACTGATGAGAAAAACAACACGTCCATAGATCGAAGATCTGAATTTAACGTATTTATTAAGAATAATATTTCCGGTATTATCTTTGTTTTTTCGATTGAAAAACATATTGTCTATTTGTTAGAAATGTTGGTGAAGAACTTCATTAACCAACTGGTTATTTTCATTGCAAAATACAAAAAAAACTGGTGTCAGAACACCAGTTTTTAAAATAATCCAATTCTTTTCAGTAATCAGCATTAAACGCATTTGATGGATTGTTTTCATGCTGCACTCAGCTATTTTATAATCGATTAAGATCTAAAAATTCTTCCTCAAAATCTCTCCATATCTCCTTTGGCAACGCAGAAAGTGAATGATCACATAATTCGCCACCATCCTGCAATATCACCATTGAAGGCTCGGGCGCATAATTTTTCATCGACACTGCCAGGAAATCCTTGAACCTTTCCAACTCTGCTGCTGACCAATTTGTTGCTTCTTCTGCAAAATAGCAAGTCTTTGTTTCGGCAACCCAGTTTGAGGGTTTAATCTTATAGATCCATCCTTTGCCGTAAGGGTCTTCATTGAGCATGCTTGGATTTTCATTAATTGTAGAATTTATGTTCGTAATTTTTCCTGAAACAGGTGATAATATCCGAAGGAGTTTCCCGTTTTGATCAATTTCGGTCAACAAATCACCTTTTTTGATTTCATCACCCGGATTTTTATGGATTTTAAATTTCACCGCTCCGGTGATGTGAAGCAACAGGTCATCAACTCCTACTTTGGCAGTTCCCGATTTTTCCATGTGCATCCAGGTGTGATTTCTAGAATAAAATAACCCTTGTGGAATTTTCAAAATGCTGGCTGAAAGAAATCCTAAAGCTTTTTGAATCGTACTGCTTATTTGTTTCTGTTTGTTCAATACAAGCCAGAAAGGAACCAGTAAAATCAGGAATGTGATGATAATCAGGTATTCAATTCCTTTGGTTGCGAAAATGTCAGAATAGCTAAAACCGTCCATTTGTTTGATTTTTATATAATCACCTTTTACAGTGATTAAGGGTTAATTTATTTGTGTTCATTTGCCCAGGAAGGAGAGTCGCGTAAAACAGGCATACGGTTAATGACCCACCTGAAGATCCATATTTGTATGAAAATTACGGTAAGAGCAACGATTACTTCCATCCATGAAGGAACATATCGTACAACTGCATCCCATCTGTATCCTATGATTGAAACGTTTAGTCTGTTCATAATGACTCCAATCATCGTTAATATGGCAGCAATTCTGATCATTGTAATGTTATTGTTCCGGTAACTGACAAAGAACAGAATCATAGGAACCAGAACAAATCCAAGCATCTCGAGGAGAAACCAGTGTCCCATTCCTGTATTGAGCAAATCCCAGTGTTGACCATGAATAAAGACAAGCAATTGAAGGAAGAAGTAGGCGAACATGGTTCCTGCGCATATTTTTGATAATCCAATAATGATATCCTTCTGTGCGAGCTTGGTCTTATTACTTATCTGATCGAAAAACACCTTGTCGCTAATTGATCCTTCAAAAATTACCATCGAGAGACCTGCGAAAATGCTGGATACTAAAAACATGACTGGTATAAATTCGTTGTACCACAGCGGATGTATTTTTTCTTTTGCCATAAGAAATAACGCACCTAAACCTGACTGATGAAGCATGGAAAGCGTTATTCCGAATATAACTGCAGCCATAGTCATCCCTGAAAGAATTTTGTGAGCGCGTCTGGCTCCAAGCCATTCTGCAATAGTCGGCGAAAACTCAATTAGTTGCGCTACCATGTAAAGCAGAAAGTGCCAGGCTACAAGGAATAAAACGGAACTTGCTCCAAAACTATTCCCGATAATCGGATTAAATATATGCCATGGCCGCCCAAGGTCAAGTACCAAAGCTCCTGCGTAAAAGGCGTATGCGAGAAAACCATTCAATACTGTCACTCTGATAATTGAATGATATTTACGCATATTCATGATATAGACCATAAATGTCAGAACATATGCGCCACCGGCAAAGGCAACGCCAGTAACTACATTAAATCCTTTCCATAAGCCCCAGGGAACTTCCTGTGTTACGTTTGAAACCTCGCCGAGTCCTTTCCAGAAACGGATGACAATCAACGCCAACCCTAAAAGAATAATCGGAACTGAGATAATGTTAAAAGGGGTAAACCATTTTCCTCTTGGTTTCAATTCACCTGCTAGGAACTTCCATATTGATTTGCCGTCGTTGTCCAATACGATTTGCTGGTTATTATTCATCTTCTTTCTCTTCGTTAAGGTGGTTATTTTTTGTAGCCTGATGAATTCCTAATAAGAGTGTTGGTATTAATACAAATACCGACGGAACGGTGTAAAGGAAGCCTTTTGTCAAGGCAGGGTAGGAGGATTGTTGAATTGATGTATTCATTCCAAGTTGATCAAAGGGGACCGGTGAAAGATATAACCATCCGGTTCCGCCTGCTTCATGTTCGCCATAAATATGATCGGTATACAAATCGGGCTTTTCATAAATTCTCCTGCGTGCTTCTTTTATGAGGTCCCGGCGTTTTCCATATAGTAATGCATCATTTGGACAATTGTATGCACAGACAGGACTCTCTTCTGTTTTAAGTCTTTCGAAACACTGGTCGCATTTTTGAATTTTAGGATTTGCGCTGTGATATTCGAATTTGGGACTGTCAAACGGACAAGAAACCATGCAATAGCGGCATCCCATACATTTATCAGCGTCCCAGGTTACGGGTCCGGTTTTGTTTTTACACATAGCCTTTGTCAGACATGCAGCTGCACAGGCTGGCTCATTGCAATGCATGCACTGCCGCTTAATGAATACTTTGCCTTTCTCTGTTTCGTACGTATTCACAACGGTATTACACGTTTCATTTGTTTTACGTATTGCTGCGATCTCTTTTGAAGGCAGTGGTGCAGGTAATCCATGCGCATCCGCACAATCAAATTCGCAACCACGGCAACCCTTGCAACGGGTTGCATCATACAAAATTCCGTTGAATTCTACATTTTTGTCGCTTTTAGGCGTGGCAATCGAATTTTCACCTATTGCCATTGCCATGCTTGTAACACCCAGCAGCTTTAAAAAGCCTCTTCGTTGAATGCCCATAATTTCATAATTTATCAGGTTAAAAACTTAAAAAAATTAACTATTTGGTTATTATCAATAAATTTTGTTTGAAAATCTTCCCATACTTCTGGCCCAAGATCGGCAAGAACGTTATCTTTCAAAGCTCCTCCATCCTGTAATGTAATAAGTGCATATTCAGTATTATTGGTTTTTAATACTGTTGCAAAAAAATCTTTTAGTCTCGAAAATTCATCTGTTAACCATGTTTTGTATTTGTCTGCCATGGTTAGAAATTGGATCTCAAGTAACCAGTTTGTTGGTTCAATTGTGTATACCCATCCTTCTTCATAAGGTGCAGAATTGAGCAGCGAAGAATTGGTCGTAAGGGTTTCATTATGAGTTTTGATCGTTCCTGATATAGGTGCATAGATGTTCAACTGTTTGCCTTTCTGGATGATGGATAATAGTTGGTCGCCTTTTTTAATCTTTTCTCCGGCCTTTTTCATCTCAATGCGTGTTACTGGTCCTGTAACATGAAGCAGAAAATCGTCTATTCCAATTTTCACAGTGCCATCTTTTTTCATAAAGGCCCAGGTATGAGTTTTATCAAAATAGATTCCTTTAGGGATGATTACCGAATTTTCATCAAATGCTGATGTCAATCCGGAATTGGACACCTTTACGATTGCTCCTTTATTTCTGATTCGACGAACCACCATATCGTATATGAAACTGATTACTACGAACGCAAATAGAACGATGAGTATCATCTTCAGAAGTGCATTGAATTCGTTCGTTGGGGCAGCAACGTAAACCGTAGGTTCGTTAATTATATCCAATTGCGATTTTACTTCGCTGGAAGCAAGGTCGCTATAACCATTTGTGTTTAGAAAGTTCTGTCCGTCGGTGAGCACCCAACTTAGAAATGCCAGTTCATTTTCGCTTTTGGGTTTTTGGGAAGAAACAGAATAAATATTTCCTGATAATGCTTTTGGATATTTTCCAATCCAGACTCCTCGTGAGAATGCTGTCAGGTTTTCGTATATGTTTTCCATATAATCAATTTTCCCGTTGCCATTTTTATCGATGGGCACTAACTTAATATTCTCTGCTAAATTCTGATTTTTAAGATCCATTATTTGAACAAGTTTGCAAAAGCCTAAAGCATTCGGGTCTTTCTGTATTGCAGAAATCATTTCTTGTCCGCTCGTTATTTTAATTCCATTAATATTCAGTTGATTCTTTTGCAGAAAATTCTCAATCCCAGATTGAATGGATGGATCATTCGTCGTATAGTAATGTATAGGAATATCTGAACTATTTTGGGCGTTGTCCAGAAGCATTCCCCAATTTTGCATTTCAGGGTCTTCAAAAATCCGGGCTAATTTATCAGGAGTAATACCTTTCTGATAAATTTCATCTTGAAATGGATTAGCAGCATTCATCACGGGTACGATCACATCTCGGCCAACAACAATGTTCCATGTTGACTGATTGCCAAGTGCAGCATATGATTCATCTGCAATAAACCCAAGACCTTCACCTGATTTTAACTTTTCAGCGATTTCAATATCAGTTGATTTAACCAGGTTTATTTTCAGTTTTGGGTTTAAACTTTCGTATTCGCTTACCCACTTCGTCGTCAGATTATATAGATCTGGAGTTGTAAACAGAGTTATTGAGCCCTGTTGAGTTTGAGTATTACCCGCAAATACTTCTTTACTGTTTGCAATACTGTAATTTAGCAGTAAAAATCCAATTAATAAACAGATCCTGGTTTTCATGATGTTGCTTTTTTTAATGATAATTGATGATAACCAATTATAATGCCAAAGGAAAAAACGGGCATTAACAATCAGTAAATGAGTATATTAAAATGTGGTGTGTTTAGAAAATAAACAGAGGAAGTGATGAGTAATTCAACACTATAAATCACAAAAGATCATAACCGTCAGTAAAACAGAGATGTAGACGTGGTGTATAGAATCATTACACATGTTGAGTAACTCAACATTAAGGACTTTTTTCATTAAGGCGGTTTGCTAAGTTGTCGATGCAATAAAATAACTTTGTCTGAAACAATTGTAAACACTTCAGAAAAATGGTCTGGTTTTGTAACTATTCTTTTCTCGAATTCGTAAAACACCAAATTATCCAATTATTTTTTATAACCCTTAAAATTGTGTGAAATGAAATCAACAGAAAATGTACTAAACTGGTTTGAAATTGCTGTAAATGATATTGCCAGGGCTAAAAAATTCTACGACACGGTTTTCGATATTGAAATGCAACAGATGGATATGAATGGAATGCTAATGGCTTTTTTCCCGATGGAAAATATGTCTACGAATGTTGGGGGAGGATTGGTACAGCACGAAATGTATAAACCAAGTGCTGATGGAGCAATAATTTATCTGAATGGAAACCCTGATCTTGCAATACCCCTTGGTAAAGTAGAAGGCGCCGGAGGTAAAGTCGTAATGCCTAAAACCTTAATCAATGAAGAGATTGGTTATATGGCATTCTTTAAAGATACCGAGGGGAATAAGGTCGCAATGCATTCAAACAAATAGACCAAATACATTGGATTTAGATATCTTATTTAGTTTGTGTTATTATTGCCATGGAATATTCCAGGTGATGTAATCTTCGTTGCTAACAACAAAGTCATTATTATGGCATTTACAGGTAATTATTCTGAAATTATTGCGAATCATTCATGCTAACCAAAGAAAAAAGGTTAGTGTGAATGCTTCATTTTAATATCAAAATGAAATCCGAAAATAACAATTACATGCCTCGGAAAATTATCATTAATTTGAAATTGGTAAGGATGTTTCGAAGTCTATACTCCAAGTTAAAGAGCCATCTTGTAAATATAAGTCCCCGATCCTACCTTGCAAAAATATTTGCCATCAGCTGTTTTTGAGACGGTTGTTTTCTTGCCATTTTCTGTGACAGATTCTTCCTGGTTTGTTGGGAGGTGAATTGTTGCGGATGTATTTGCCGGTATTTCTACCGTCATCTCCAAAATGTTCTGTTCCTTTTTCCATTCGCTTCTGATCAAACCATTGGATGACTGATAACTTGATTTTACCCAGGTAATATCACCAACAATTTCGGGTCGGATGATAATATTCTTGAATGCAACACCAGTTTCCTCCTGTTTGATCCCGCCAAGTCCGGTGTAAAACCACTCCATTAAATGACCCAGCATCAAATGGTTATTCGAAACCTCCTCAAGCGCAGGCCATGATTCGGTTAAGGCCGTTGCCCCTTTTTTAAGTTGGAATCCATAACCAGGAACATCATTCCGGAAGTTCATATCGTATAACAATTGCGAACCGCCACCTTCCTCTAACGCCTTCACCAGGAAGTGAAACCCGATATCCCCGGCAGTCAGCTTCTTTCCCGAAAAAGAAATGGAGTCGATTATATTTTCGAAAACGGCTTTCCGGTCATTATCATTTACAAGGCCAAAACAAAGTGGCATTGCCATTGCAGTTTGACTTCCAGTAGAGTAGACTTTAGTTTCACTATTGAAGAATTTCGTATTGAAAGCTTTCTTTACTTCGTTGGCAAGAGCGGTCATTTTTTCAGCATCTTCTTTATTATTTGTTAGTTCCATCATTTTCGACAACAAAAGAATATCGTAATAATAGATCGCTGTGGCAGTCAATGCTTTTGGAGTTAGTTGAGCTTCTCCAGGCGTATTTGGACCGTAATCAAACCAATCACCCAGACCGTGCGAAAGGATATGGCCGTCAGCTTTTGTTCCGAGGTAGGCAACATACTTTTTCATCATGGGCATTGCTTCTTTAACCAGGGCCAGATCGCCATACCATTGCCAGATCATCCATGGAAGAATTATGCCCGCGCTGCCCCATTCCGGTGAATCGCGGAAACCTCCCTCGAAAGGGACAAACTCCGGAGCGATATCGGGGATCAATCCATCAGGAGTTTGTGCATCAATCATATCCCTTATTGCTTTTCTGTAAAGCGGATAGAGGTTATAGTTATAATGAACCGAAGCTCCCATCAAATAGGTTTGTTCGAGCCAACCAAGTTTCTCACGATGGGGGCAGTCGGTGACCACACTTGCCAAATTACTTCGAACTGCCCAGTCAATCAGTGTATAAATCTGGTTGAAAAGCTGGTTTGAACATTCGAATTCGCCGGTTTTTGGGGCTGAATTGGCTGTGTGGAGCAGCTGCAGATCAATGATTTTCGGAATTTCAGTATTTTGTTTTTCTGAATCAGGTATGGCACCTTCAACCATTACATACCTGAATCCATAATAGGTGAATTTCGGTCTCCAAATCTCAATCCCATCTCCCTTGAGTGTATAGGAAAAATAGTAAGGGTCTCCTGAAGCATTTTGGTTGATCTTTTTATCTTTGGTAATCAGCTCTCCTGGTGTCAATTTAATTACTGACCCCTTTTTACCGCTTACCTTCAATTCGATAATTCCTGAACAGTTCTGACCAAAATCGTAAAGGTATTTTCCAGGTTCAGTTAATACTGTTTTTTTCACTTTGATAACTTCACGGATAGTTAACGGGAAGTCTGTTTCGGCCGATAATTTTCCCGATGGAACAGTTACCGGAAGCGACATCTTCCATTTTGAGTCGTCAAATCCCGGCTGATCCCATCCTTTTTGTTCAAGTGTAGCATCATAATCCTCACCGCCATAAATACTTGAGTAAACAATCGGTGAAGGCGTACATTTCCAGTCTATTCCCGAAACGACTGTTGTAGAGGTTCCATCCTCATAATTGATCTTCAATTTACTGATCATTTTGGGATACCCGTAGGCAATGACCAGTTTACGGTATCGTTCGCGGTTGATGTTGTAAAAACCGTTTCCAACAATTACACCAATGGCATTTTTACCTACTGTTAATTGCGAAGTAACATCGTAACTGTTGTAAAGACAAACCTTATCGTAATTCGTCCAGCCAGGTGCCAGAAAACTTTGACCAACTTTTTGTCCGTTAATGGTTGCTTCGTAATGACCTAATCCACTGATATAAAGTGTTGCACATTTTATCTTCTTTTCAACAGAAAATTCTTTTCGGAACAATGGGACGATGCTTCGTTTGACGGCTTTGTTTCCAAGTTTATCGCCGTCGCCATGAATTCCGGGAACGACCTTCATAGAATCTGCAAGATTTTCAAATCCAATCCAGGTAGCTTTATTCCAGTCGTTTACTGATAAAAGTCCCATTTGCCACATAGCCGGTTCACTCCAGGAAGACGCTTTCTCTGCCAGATTATAGATTTTGACCTTCCAGTAATACTTCTTCTCTGAACTTAAAGTTAAACCGGCATATTCTACCAGGATAGATCGGCCAGATTTCACAACTTTCGAATCCCAGATATTGCCGATGTTTTTTTTAAGTTTTTCAGGACTATCAGCGACAAGTATTTGATAGGCTGACTGACGGGTATCTCTTTCAT